>Ga0209407_1000181_pt1 | contig 89718 bp, 96 predicted proteins | sample AD_JPNHG3_MetaG_FD_184410 | JGI IMG/M metagenome (GOLD analysis project Ga0209407, IMG submission 184410) | Active sludge microbial communities of municipal wastewater-treating anaerobic digesters from Japan - AD_JPNHG3_MetaG (SPAdes) (version 2) | ecosystem: Engineered > Bioreactor > Anaerobic... | reverse complement strand
TCAGCCGGTTTCGGGATCGGGTGGGAGCCAAGGCGATGGAGAGGATCCATGCCGAGCTCTTGGCTCAGCTTCAGGTGAAGGGGTATTCGATCGATGCGGGGTTGGCGGTTGATGCGAGGCTGGTGCGATCTGCATCGAGCCCTTTGAGCAAGGAGAAGATTGAGCAGAAGCGTCAAGAGAAGGAGCGCAAGGAGCGAGAAGGGTCAGGCAAGCCGGTAAAGTTCAGCCGGGATTTGGAGTCTGACTGGACGGTGAAGAACGGAGATCCGGTCTATGGGATGAAGGAGCATGCGTCGATCGATGTCGGAAGCGGGCTGGTGTTGTCTACGGTTCTCTCCCGGGCCTCGGAGCACGACACGAATTACTTTCAGTTCGTAGTAATCAAGAGCATGCACACCAGGAAAATGCTGCCGGTAGTGTATGCGGATAAAGGATATCATGGTCAGCCCAATCGTGAGTTTCTACATATCAATGAGATGAAAGACGGGATCATGCGCAAGGATGAGAGGAATGCGAAGCTCACTGAGCTAGAGATAGAGCGCAACAAGATGATTTCGAAGGTGCGCTATAAGATTGAGCAATACTTTGGGGTGACGGCGCTTCACCAGGGTGCGACGAGAGCCCGGTTTACCACGCTTGCGAAGGAGGGATGGGACCGGATTTGCCAGGTGATGGCCTTCAATATGAAGCGCTCGTACCTGGCGGGGATGAGGAAAGCGGCGCATGGGATGGCGATCTAGGGACAGGTGTGTCCGGTGTATGGGAATACAGCCGGATACGAGGAGAATGGGGATGGTTTTGGCAGAAAAATGAGCCATTAGACTTGATATTATGATGAAGAAATACCAGACAGACCCAGATAAACGCTTTTTGCCGGATTACGCAAAGGTCTCAGGATGTCTGACATGGAAAACCATCGGATTTATTGCTCAGGCCCGCTCTTCTGTGCCGAAGAAATCGGCGGCATGAATGCAATAGCGCAAGTACTCGAAGACGCAGGATTCCAAACATTCCTGCCGCATCGCGACGGTTTGGAGTCTTATGTCCTGCGTTTCTCCAACTCATCTTTTCTATCGACTATCTCTGGGGTTCGCAACCGCATTGACTACGCCATATTTTCTCTGGATGTATACGAATTGATCGAAAGATGCCATGCCACTGTGTGCAATCTGAATGGGCGTGTTCCCGATGAAGGGATGATCGTCGAAGCCGCCCTTGCATACGCAGCCGGAAAGCCCCTCGTGCTTTTTAAAAACGATCTCCGTGCGCCTTTTGGCGGATATGACAATTCCATGTTGACGAGCCTGGTGAGGGGAAGAATAATTCATCGGTTAAAGGACTTGCCCCCTGCCCTTCTTGACGCGATGGCCTTGGAGAGGCGTCCGGCTCAGTTCTCAGGCGATCTGCAAAAGGCAATTTCATATGGAAAGCGAATCTCGAAGGTGCTTGAAGGTCTGCCTGAAAAAAGGCTCAAGAAAAAGTGGGCGGAAGAAGTGATCAGACAGGTAATCGATGAGTCGTTCATAGAGGCTGAAACCTGACCCGCCGATCCACGTAAAAACAAGGAGAGCAGCAGTGTTTAAACGGCTTGAGGAAATTAATACACCCCCCAAACCATTCCAGTTTTATACAGCAGAAGCTCTTTGGACAGATGAACATACGTCCGCTCAGATGCTCAAGTTTCACCTGGATGGAGAAACGGATGTTTCGTCCCGCACCACTGCTTTCATCGATCGGTCTGCAGACTGGATTGCCTCACGTTTCGACCTCGGACCGGGGAAGAAGATCGCCGACTTCGGCTGCGGGCCCGGATTATATGCCGCGAGGCTGGCGCGTACGCATGCAAGCGTAACCGGCATAGACTTCTCGAAAAGGTCGATCCTCTATGCACAGGAAACAGCCGCCAGAGAAGGGCTGCCCATTCAGTATGTGAACCAGAACTATCTGGATTTCGAAACCGATGACCGGTTTCATCTCATCCTGATGATTATGTGCGATTTCTGCGCGCTCAGCCCTGCACAGAGAAGAGCCCTTCTTTCCACCTTTCATGTGCTCCTGGAGCCCTCCGGCTCGGTTCTTCTCGATGTGTATTCCCTGAAAGCCTTCAGCAAGCGGAAAGAGGTGGCGCTGTATGAACCCAATCTTCTCAATGGCTTCTGGTCTCCTCGAAAATATTACTGTTTTCTGAACACCTTCAAGTATGAGAAGGAAAAAGTGGTTCTCGATAAGTACACGATCATCGAGGCCGGGCGTACATGGACCATCTATAACTGGCTGCAGTATTTCAGCCCTGAAGATGTGGCACGGGAATTCATGGAATGCGGCTTTGCCATCGAAAGTTATTATTCGGATGTAGCAGGAAACCCGTTTTCACCACAGAGCAGGGAATTTGCAGTCGTTGCGAAGAAAGAGCAGCGGCACCGCTGATAAGGCTCTCTCTTGCCGAGAGGGGAAACATCCTTAAAGAGGCGAGTGACCGAAGAACGGTCGGACCGGCGACAGCGTAAAAAGCCCTTGCATGAGGCCACAGCGGGGAGTGCCGCACCACTGATCAGCATAACATCCGCAGGCCGGTAAGGAAGAAACAAGATGCAAAAAATCAAATGGCTGAGCTATGGCGAGCTTGCTTGGACCGAACACATCATTGCCTCTCCCGCCGACCATGCCGACGAAGCCGGGATTTACATTACCCTCATCAAGGAACACGCCCAGTTCGAGCCTAAAACCCTGCTCCACCTCGCCTGCGGAGCAGGCGGCCATGACTACACCTTCAAGAAGCATTTCAGTGTGACTGGAGTTGACATCAGCGAAAAAATGATCGAAATCGCCGAAAAAACCAACCCCGAGGTCACGTACGTGCACGGCGACATGCGAAGCGTCGAGCTTAAGAGGCGCTTCGATGCCGTGGTCATCCCCGACTCTATTGATTATATGACAACCCTGCCGGACCTTCAAAAAGCGATCGCCACGGCCTGCAGGCATCTGATGCCGGGCGGTGTTCTCCTGATCACGGCCAAGACCCGTGAAGAGTTCCGGGAAAACAACTTCTGCTATACCGGCGCCAAGGGTGATATCGAGATCACCATCTTTGAGAACAACTATATCCCCAGGCAGAACCCTTCCACCTATGAAGCGACCCTCGTCTACCTGATCAGGAAGAAGGGTGATCTGAGCATCTATACAGACATTCACAAGCTGGGGCTCTTCTCACAGACGGAATGGCTCGCCCTCCTGGAGAACGCAGGACTGAATGTGCAGCAGACAAGGCTTACGGGCATCTACGATCCTTTCATCCTGGGAGAGGGCGAATATTCCATGAGGGTGTTCATCGGCGTCAAGCCGATGCGCCCGGATGCATGAGAACCGCGCAAAACTTGTATCATCTTTTTTTAAGAATATGCGTCATCCTTGATCCATGGTATGTACCAGCGCACAACTAATATACAGGAGAACCCGACATGAAAAAGGAGATTACCGCACAGGAGCTCAACACCGAGGCCTTTATCCAGGAAAAGGTCAAGGACATCAGGGATGCGGTCGGAGATGGGATGGCGATCAACGCGCTCTCCGGCGGCGTGGACTCGTCCGTGGTCACCATGCTGGGGCATCGGGCCCTGGGACCGCAGTTGAGAACGATCTTTGTCGAGAACGGACTCATGCGCGAAGGCGAGGCCGATCAGGTCGTGGCGTTCTTCCGGGAGCTCGGCGTGGAGGTCGAGGTAGTGGATGCGCGCAGTGAATTCTTTGCCGCGCTCAAAGGGCTCACCGATCCTGAGAAAAAGCGCGAGGCCATCACGCAGACTTTCTATCGGAACGTGTTCGGACGCATCGTGAGGGAAAGCGATGCCAGGTATCTTCTCCAGGGAACGATCCTGACCGACATCGACGAAACCGTGGCAGGCATCAAGCGCCAGCACAATGTCTTCGAACAGCTTGGAATCGATCCGAAAGAGGCCTTCGGCTATCACATCCTCGAGCCTCTCATCCAGCTCCGCAAGGACGGCGTGAGGAAACTGGGCAGGGCCCTGGGTCTGCAGGAAGAGCTCTTCGCCCGCATCCCGTTCCCGGGTCCGGCGCTCGCGGCGCGCATCATCGGCGAGGTGACCCCTGAGCGGATCGAGACGATCCGCAAGGCAACGGTGGTGATCGAACGCCTGCTCAAGGACTCGGGCGCGTTCCAATACCTGGGCGTCCTGCACGAGGACCGTGTGACCGGCATGCGCGACGGCAAGCGCGATTTCGGCCAGCAGATCGAGGTGCGCTGCTGGGACAGCACAGACGCACGGACCGCATCGCCCACCCGTCTCTCGTTCGATCTCCTGGAGCGGATCGCCGGCGAGATCATCCGCGACGTGCCCGGGGTGGTGAGCGTGACATACAACATCGCATCCAAACCGCCGTCAACGATCGAGGCGATCTAGCATCGAGGATCGCGCGGCTGAAAAATGCGGCCCTTTTGAAAGCTCTTGAAAGGTGCGCTCCTCAATGACCACCGGAGAGAGGTCTGTGCCATTGGTCAGAGTGTGAGGACCCAGGCCCTGAAGTCATTGTGAGGGGGGGAAAAGGAACGGGGCCAAAAAGATGGAGGACAAGATGCACCCGCTCAGCGGCAGAAGGATCGTATTCCTGCCCGGTCTGGACGGAACCGGCATCTCGTTTGAGCCCTTCGGGGCCGTACTGCCTGATGACGTTTCCGTGTGCGTGGTGCGCTATCCCGCGGACAAACCCTTAAGCTTCGAAGAGACCGTCTGCTGCGCACGGGACCAGATCCCCTGGGATGAAGATGTCCTCGTCCTGGCCGAGTCGTTCTCGGGGCCGGTTGCCCTGGCGCTCGTCGGCTCCGGCCTGATCAATCCGGCGTGCCTGGTCCTGTGTTCCACCTTTGCCCGCTCGCCCCGGCCCCGGATGCTCAAGGCGCTGGGGCTTCTTCCCATGGAGAGGATGCTCAAGCTCCCCGTCCCCCGGATGCTCCTCAGGCTCGTGGTGGCGGGCGGAGCCGAGTCCGCCGATGTGCTGCTCGGACTGTGGCGGCGGGTCAGGGTCATGGTTTCGCCCGAGGTGCTGGTGCACCGGCTTGAGATGATACGCCGGGTGGATGTGCGCGAATTTCTCCCCGGGCTGAGCATTCCCTGTCTCTACCTGCGGGCAGCCTCTGACCGTACCGTCCCCGAATCCGCGCTCTTCGACTTCATGGAGGTGGTCCCTGATCTGCGGGTAAGGAGAATACCGGGGCCGCACTTCATCCTTCAGGCCCGGCCCCGCGAATCTCTGGAAACGATTCAGCACTTTGCCGGCCTTGTCTGGCGTTCGGCCGGCTTGGGCCCGCCCGGGCCGGAGCCCGGCAATAAAGCATGCCAAAAAAGGAGAACCCCATGAACATACGGATCAAACGTGCCTATGAAGATCCCGACGAGGCCGACGGCCTCCGGATACTCGTGGACCGGTTGTGGCCCCGGGGCATCTCAAAAGAGAAGGCGAGAATCGACCTCTGGATCAAAGACCTGGCACCGTCCAACGAGCTCCGTTCCTGGTACGGCCATGAGCCTGAGAAGTGGCCCGAGTTCAGGTCGCGGTACTTTGCCGAGCTCGACAGCAACCCGGAGCAGGTGAGCGAGCTGCTCGGACATGTCCGCAAGGGGACAGTCACCCTGGTCTACAGCTCCAAAGAGCAGCGGCTGAACAACGCCCGGGCACTGAAAGAATATCTCGAAGATCGGGCGTAACGCCCCTTTGCACGGCTGCTCAGTGAGGTGTCCCGGGAATACCGCCCGGCACACCGCCTACTATTCATACCTTCCCTGCCCTCCTTCCCGCCCTGCGGAAAGGAACTTCCCCGCGCACCCGCCTGGAGAGCGGTCTGTCCAGGGGGGCCAAGCTTGAGACATCAGGGAGATTACCCATTATACTCCTTGTGGGAACGCGTATATCTGCGTTCCCTTTACCCTACTCTTCGACATATTCGCGAGGGAAGGAGGATACAGGCGATGGAAGAAAGGTTGGACGTATTACCCTCAGCGGAATCCGTTGGCCATATCAAGTGGAGCGCTGTTTTTGCAGGCACGGTCATCACGCTGGTCGTCATGCTTACCCTCATCATGCTGGGTCTGGCGGTGGGATTCGCCACCATTGACCCGGCAACCGAAGAAAATCCCCTCGGTGGTCTCGGGATCGGAACTGCTATCTGGTGGGTTATCAGCAGTATCATTGCATACTTTGCCGGCGGCTGGGTGAGCAGCAGGGTTGCAGGTCTTCAGCGCGTTTTCGACGGTGCGCTGCACGGCCTCGTGACCTGGGGTCTGGTCACCCTGCTCACCATGTTCATGCTCACGAACACGGTGGGATTTGTACTGGGCGGGGCGTTCGGGCTGGTGAAAAACGTGGTCTCGATCAGCGGCCAGGCGGCCGGCTCCTTGATACCACAGATTGCAGGGGCGGTATCGGGCCCGGTGGAAGACATTGTCCAACAGGCGGAGCAGGCGATGGACCAGAACCTGCGGGAGGGAGTGGATGCGCAGACCGTGATCCGGGAAATCGGCCCATCTTTCTATCGGATGATGCAGGGCGGTGTCACCGAGCAGGAGCGCCAGCAGATGATAAGCCAGATCCAGCAGTACACCACGCTCTCCGAACAGGAGATCCAGAACATTGTCCAGAAGATGGAAGCCCAGTATCAGGAACTCGGTCCGCAGGTGCAGCAGCAGATTCAGCAGGCGCAGGAGACCGCGCAGAATATTGCCGGACAGGTCGCCAATGCCCTTTCCAAGGCAGCCCTGGCTTCATTCATCATGCTCGTGTTGAGCGGCATCGCCGCAGCCCTGGGAGGCTGGCTGGGCCGGGTGAGCGGAATCGTGCGCGTGTAGCGGCAGGCCGTCCATGAAGTACCCCGCAGAACACCGCGAGGCATCAAGAGCAAAGGCGGAGAGCGGAAAAAGCTGCGAGGAATCAACCCGGGCTTAAGATGATAACATCAACCCTGCCGCTCAGGACATCACCGGGGCTCTCAGCGCCGGGACCCTGCCTTCTTCCCCGCATCATCCGAGTACAGGTCGGATGAAGGCGCTTCCCCGGGCCTGTACTCGCCTGGGGTTTCACTGTGCGGAGGCGCAGGCGCCACTGCCGCGAACCTCGGCGGGAGCAGCATGATACATGCGGGCAGGAAAGTGAGCGCGGACAGAGCGATCGTGACCATGTCAACGGCCACGAGGATGCCCATCTGGGAAATGATGACGAACTGAGACGGCGCCAACACCAGGAACCCGGCAGCCACTGCCAGGGCGTTGTAGACGATTCCTCTTCCCGAGGTGTTCAGCGCCCTGTCGATGGCCTGCGCAATAGGCAAACCCATCCTGAGCTCGTGCCGGTACCGGCTCAGAAAATGGATGGAATAGTCGATGCCCATGCCGATGTCGATGCTCGCAACTGTCGCTGTTGCCGCATTGAGCCTGATCCCGCTCACCCCCATGATGGCGAAGTCAAGGGCTATGGGTATGAGAAGCGGCATCATGCAGTAGACCCCGAGCCGCATGGACCTGAACACGGATGTGGTGATCAGGAAGCACAGGAAGAATGAGATGAAGAAGGACTGTACCTGGCACCTGACCACGAGCCGATTGAACTCCCGGGCCATTACGGCCAGTCCGGTGGTCACGATGTTCGTATTTTCAAGGCCGGCAAGCTCGGTTTCCTGGAACCGCCGTACGGTGTCGATGACCTCCTGAGCGAGATATCCGCTCAGTGACTTCATCTGCAATATGATCTGGGCCTTGCGGAAGTCATAGTCCACAAACCCGTCAAGCTCGCCGCCGCCGCCGGAAAAGGAAAACAAAAGGAGATACTGGGCCACCAGCTCTCTCGAATCCGGAATGGTGTAGAAGGCCGGGTCACCGTCGTGCATGGCCTGGTTCATCCGCTTGATGAAATCAACGATGGAGACAGCCTTCCCCACGTCATCGATCTCCATGAGCCGTTCCTGGAGCCTCTCGATCTTTCTCAGGACCTCGGGCTCCTTGATGTCGTCGGGATTGGCGGTTTCGAACACCACCTGGAACACTGAAGTTCCACCGAAGTGCCGGTTGAGGACCGTATCCGCGATGCGGATGGGGCTCCTCTCACGGAAGTCTTCAACCAGATTCAGATCGCTCTTGACATGCCGGCCCAGGAATATCGACACCGCCAGCACCACGAAGCTGAATACGACAACCCATTTGCTCTTAGTCACGCCGATGTGGGAGAGCCGCCTCAGGATGGGCCCGATCACGTCTCTCTTTGAGTGATAGTGGTGCGTCAACTCGCGTGCATGGGCGTCCATGATGACGAGAACGGCCGGGATGAAGGTGAGGGAGAGCATCATGGCCGTTCCGAGACCGAACACCGCGAACAGCCCCATGTGCATGAGCGGCACGATCGGAGAGGTGGTGAACGAGAAGAACGCCGCCATGGTGGTCAGGGCCGCCATGGTCACGGGCAGCCTCACCCGGGTGAGAGAGCCCATGATCCCTTCCCTGCCCTTTTTGCCCTCGGCGTTGTCCGCCAGTACGTTCTCCACCACGTGGATGCCGTAGGCGGAACCGCAGGCGATGAGAACCACAGGCAGTGCGGTGGTGACGAGCGTGAGCGGGTGCCTGATCAGGGCCATGAGACCCAGGGTCCACACCGCTGATATGGCCACCGAGATCAGGGGCAGAAGCGTGCCCCTGATGTTGCGGAAAAAGACGAACAGAAAGGTCAGAAGCACCACGCATACCAGGGGAGGCAGCAGGATCAGGTCTTTGATCATGTAGTGGCTCTGCAGTGCCTCAACCACCTTGGTGCCCGAGATGTAGAACTTCTCGGGCCCCTCGTAGGCGTTCAGGATATCCGTGATGGCATAGTAGATGGGCACGATCTGATCCGTTTGCACCCCGTCCTTCAGCACGACCAGTATCCCCGCCCCCTTCCCGTCCCGGGTGACGTAGGTGTCCCGGTATATATCCCACGAGCCAACCTTGTCTTTCAGGAGAGCGATCTGCTCCGGGCCGGAAGGGGTCTCTTCATCCTCTCCGACCATGGCTGAAACATCCAGCCCCGACTCGCTGCCCTGGATGTTCTTCACGTTCAGCAGGCAGGTTGCCTTCTCGACCTCTTCGATCTCTTCGAGCTCCTCAACGATCCTGCCGAGCTTTGTCAGAGAGGACGGGTTGAAGATATCGTCCGTGTGGATCATCCCGATGAGGATGTCGGCATAGGGCTCGAAGGATTGCTTGTTTGCAACAAAGGTCTTGACCTCGGGGTTGTCGTCCCTCAGGACGACCTCCACCCGGGGGTCCATCGTGATTTTTGGGATCTGAAACCCGAAGAAAACGGTGACGGCCGCAACCGCCAGGATTACCCACCAGGCGCGATGCAGGCAGAAACGGATGATCCTCTCCATAGAAACGCTCCTCTATCACCTCATGAGATGCAGCAGATCTATTCCGCCCACGCTGCCGGGAATCAAGTGAATGAATGGCATGTCATTATTTATATCAATAATACAAGATCATCACAATGAATTTTCTCTATATGTTGTTGCCTGAAGAGGCGATCGTACCCGGTCTGTGTACCTGCTCCTTAAGGACGCAGGCAACTACTGGCCGATGGCGGCGGGCCGGTGACAACACCGGGATGCCGCCGGGCCTGGGGCACCCTCATACCCGGGGCGGATACGACCTTAGAACCGCCAGCCGAAGCCGAAGAGAAGTGTGAGATCCGGCGCCTCGTCGGTACCGCCGATATAGGCTGCAGCATTGAGCTGGATGTCGGGCATCAGATAATACATTACACCCACATCCCCGGAACCTCTCCAGTCGGACCATTCTTCGGTGTTGATATTGGCATAGAATTCGGCAAACCCGATCAGCTCCGGGCTGATCGGATAGAACAGGGCCAGGGCGTTGCTGAGGCGAAGGTACTCATCGTCTTCGTCCGCGAACACATCGCCTTTAGGAATATATGCCACCCCAGGGGTCAGACCGAGAACGAAATCGCCTTCGAGATTGACGTATATGGGGAGATCCACGCCAAAGGACATGCGATCGAGACCGAAGTCATCCGTTCCTGTGGGCAGCGTGAAAAAAGGCGATATAGCTGCGGCCGCCTCGCCCACGGCAAGCTTGCTCTGGGGATAGTTCGGACCCAGCACATGGAACTTGGCTCGGACCTCGGTATCTCCCAGACCAAACTCGTCTTTTCTGGTGCCGTTGTCCAGCCACTCCCAGTTGAGCGGCTCGATGGTGACGCTCGCCTCCAAGTCTCTCATGATTCCGGCGCGAAAGAGGGTGTTGCCGATGCTGATCCGCTCCCGCTCAACGCTGTTGTCGTCCCACAGATATGAGAACACGATCGTCTCTATCTGATAATGGCCGGGACCAACGGTAAATGGGCTGAGTGCTCTCATGGGCCTGTCCGTGTACATCAAGCCGAGCATGCTCTGAGGCATCGGGTTGGCGAATGTATATTCCTGTCCTCCTGGAGCCGGCCCCTGCGACGCCGGCTGCTGTGCCAGAGCCGGACTGTGCAGGGCGATGATGAGTGCTGCGAATAAGAGTGTATTTCTGAGCATACCTCCCTCCTGATCAGTTTTTCCTTACCAGGATTAAGGATACAGATGCGTGTCCTTTTCTCAATATTGGCCGGCCGGTCAGAGGGAGGACCCATTGGCGGCGTCCGGGCACCTGTTGAAAAGAGAACCCCCTGCCCTGCCGCCTGCGGTTGTTAGATTGCCGGCACCCATCGTAGCTGCCCGTGCAGGAGAGATTTGATTTGGCACTCCGAAAAGCTACCATTGATTAACAGAAGGATATCCCTATCACAGTGCAAAGGAGGAATGCCCATGGGAATCTTATCATGGATCCTGCTCGGTCTGATAGTCGGCGCGCTGGCAAAGTGGATTATGCCCGGCAGAGACCCGGGGGGCATCATTGTCACCATGCTCCTGGGTATTGCCGGCGCCCTGGTCGGCGGGGCGATTGCCTCGCTCATCGGGCTGGGAAACGTCACCGGCATCAACATCGGAAGTATCATCATCGCGGTACTGGGGGCGATTCTCATCCTGGTCATATATCGCCGGTTTGCAGCCAGCAGGGGATAGCACCCTGATCGCGGAAGGCCGCGCGTTCTCCATGCCACGGCGCACCAGGCCCACGCCTGAAGAAATCCGCGCCGCAAAGGGGCGGACTGTTCCGGATCTCATCGCCCCCGATCTCCTCGTTCTGTTCTGCGGGATCAATCCCGGTCTGTACTCCAGTGCCGTAGGGCATCACTTTGCACGGCCGGGCAACCGGTTCTGGCCCGTGCTCTATGCTGCAGGTTTCACCGGCAGGCTCCTGTCGCCCTTCGATGAACACGAGCTCCTGGAAAGAGGCTACGGCATCACAAACCTGGTGGAGAGAGCCACGGTGGGGGCCGATGACTTAAGCCGCGCCGAGATCGTTGAGGGAAGCCGCAGGCTGGCGGCCAAGGTTCTCAGCTATCGCCCCCGTTTCGTGGCTGTTCTGGGTATCGGGGCGTACCGCATTGCATTCGGCCGCCCGAAGGCGAATGTCGGCAGGCAGGAGCTTTCGATCGGTGTAAGCCGTCTCTGGGCCCTTCCGAGTCCGAGCGGGCTGAACGCACACTACCGCTTCGATGAGCTCGTCAGTCTCTTTGAGGAACTGCGCCGTGCGGCGGCGAAAGGATGAGCAGACACCCGTAAGCCCGGGCCGGCGGTAGGCAGGAAAAAGGCCGGGAGCTTATTATCAGAGCATCCCGGCCTCGTGGCTTCACATCGGGTGGTGACCCGGGCAAAAGAAGATCCGCATCAGGTGATCTTCGCGTAGTCGATCACGATGTCGTACCGCTTGCGGGCCTCGTCGATGAATGACTTGACCGCCGACTCCTGCTTGCGGGACAACAGCTCTTCCCTGATCGCCTTCAGCCCCTCATCGCCTGCAGCCGCGGCGTCGGCCTCTTTCTTTTCCTTGAGCCAGATCACATAGACGGTATCTCTGTGCGTGTAGATCTTGGGGGTCTTTAGATTGTCCAGGTCTTCCTGCAGGCCCTGGATTATCCCGATCTTTGGCACCAGATAGGCGGTCCTGCGGAACTCTCCGGTGCTTGAAGGTTTCATGGCATTCAGATCGGACACATCCTTTCCGGCCAGCTCTTCGGCTCGATCTCTGGCCTTCTGGAGAGACCTGGCAGCCTTCATGTCGGCTAGGACCCTGTCCTTGACCTCGGAAAACTCGGGGATGCGGGCAGGGATCTTTTCCCTTACCATGGGGATCACAAAGCCGTCCTCGACTGCCGCTACATCACCGATTTCTCCCTGCGGGAGCAGGAAGGACTGTCTGACCATTTCCTCGCTTCCGGCAATGCCGATGTCCTCGTTTTCGGCAATGGGACCGACCTGTCTGAGCTTCAGTCCTTTGGCCTTGGCATAATCCGCCAGGTCGGTAATGCCCTGTTCGAAGAGCTCCATGTGGGCGTCGGCGGCAGCGTCGTTCGCGAGTGTCTGCGCCCGCTGGTGCTTCATCTGATCGATGAGGGATGCAGAGACCTCCTCAAATGACGCCAGCTTCTCCTCGCTTTTGGCCTCGAGCCTGAGCACATGGAACCCGAGGCTCGTCTGTACGGGGCCTCTCACCTCACCCGGCTTCATGCTGTAGAGAGCCTCACCCATAGGGCCGGGCAGACTGTCGCGGGGTACGAGACCGAAGTCGCCGCCGAGGAAATTGGTGCCTGGGTCTTCCGAGTGCTTTTTCGCCAGCTCGGCGAAGTCTTTGCCCGCCTTGATCTCGTCATAGATCTTCTGCGCCTGCTCACGCTTGAGATCGATGGTTGCCTGGTCGGCATCCGGGGGGACGCGAATGAGGATGTGCCTGCCGTGGACCTTCGCCTCTTCAGTGAACTCCTGCTTGTGGGAATCGTAGTACTCTCTTGCCTCGTCGAGGCTTACCTCCACCTCGCCGAGATAGTTCTCCACCGGGAACTCCAGCATATCGAGAACAGCCTTCGGAGGGACCTTGTAGGCTTCCTTGTTCGCATCGTAATAGGCGACCGCTTCTTCGTCGCTCACCCGTATTTCGCCGGCAAACGATTTTGCTTCGACGGTGAGGTAGTGAAGGTCGAAGGTGTCGTTCCGATACTTGTACAGCGCCTCCACCTCTTGGGGAGAAACAACGACGCCCTCGGTGATGAGCGCGTAGACCCGCTGATGGAAGAGCGCCTGGCGCTGCTGCTGTTCAAATTCCGCCGGGGTCATTCTCTGATACTGGAGCAGCCTCTTGTAGCTGGAGAGGTCGAACTGCCCGTTGTGCTGAAAGGCGGGATTGGTCTTGATGGCCTCCTGCAGCTCCTCATCCGACACCTCCACCCCCAGCCTCTCGGCCTCCTGATTCAGGATATAATCATTGATCATCTGATCGAGCACGGTCTCTTTCAGGTTGAGGCGCTCAAGAACCTCAGGGGTGAGGGCGTTTCCCAACCTTGCCTGATACATCCTCAAGGTATCGCTGTAAGCCCTGGCATACTGCTGCTGAGTGATGATGTACCGGTCGACCTTGGCGACCTTGTTTGCCTCCTTCGACCAGTAGGCGCTCCCCCCCCAGAATACAAATACAATGATAATGGCGCCGAATATGAATTTCGTGATCCAGCTCTTGGACCGTTTCCTCATATAGGTCAGCATGGACTACTCCTTTTCCAGTCAATAAATGGATATTGAAGCGCAAGATAGATGAATATGGGAATTATTGCAAGGATTTCATTTGTAATCAGATCCCGGCGCATCCTGACGGGAAACCCTTCTGCAGATGCATCATTTGCTGCCGGAGGCATGGAAATATCCTGATATTTCTTTCGTTGCATGGAGTGTGCTATGATCCCGGGCAGAGAAAAATGAAGTTCCCGATCAGAGAGGGGGGAGCGCCTGTGGACAAAATTTTCCTTCTGGCCGGCATCGCGGGCACTATCGGCGGGGTGGGCCTGCTGGTCTACCAGGGATTGATCTACCTCATGCACAATAACTGGATCCAGTACACCCTGTTCACTGTGGTGGAGAACGGACCCGATTTTCTCTGGAATGCCGTGGCGATGAGCCCCGGCGTGGTGAATGCGCTCAAGGGATGTCCGCTCTTTGCGGCGCTCATCGTACTCGGGCTGATCCTGCTCGTCATTTCTTCACGGTTGCGCAACCGGTATGCCTGAGAGGCCGGTCGAGGCCGCCTCTCAAGCCGCGCCGTACCCGGCCTGTGAGCTCTCTTCATGCCCCTCACGCGGGCGAAGAGGTCAGCCGGGCACGGTGCCGGAAAACTACCCGCGGTCAGGGCGAGTGCTTCCACATGCCGATTTTCCGGGCCCTGGCCTCTTTCTCATAGGCGATGAAAAGATCCTTGTTCTTATGGCTGAATCGAACCTCCGCCCGGGCCCAGCCGTCTTGAATGATGCGCCCGTTGACGAGCACATCGCCGGCATAGACGTATGCCAGGGTCCTCCCATAGCGGTCCACCGGGGTCGGCCCGACCTCGATCCGGACCTTCCCGCCGGCCAGAAGCTTTCGGAGGTGTTCCCTGCTCTCTTTGCCGAACGGCTCTTCCTTGGTATAGGGCGAGTCCACCTCGGGTGCATCCACGCCTATGAGACGGATGTTCCGGCCGTCGTCGATCCGGATCGTGTCCCCGTCGTAGACCTCAACCACCTCGTGGGCATCGAGCTGCTTGGCACAGCGGAGCATGAACACGAGCAGGACGATCATGAGAACCACAAAGGACCAGCGCACATAGTCTTTCATGATTTTCCCATTCCTTTCCCTCCTATCAACGGCATGGGCCTTTAAAGGGGCAAGCCCCGGCTTACGCCTGAAAAGCGGCCAAGCAATGCAATCCTTGCTTCCAATGCCTAAAAAAGAACCGGACCTGGAAAGGGTGCTTAAGACCCTGTCTTCTCACCGAGACGCTCAAGCAGGGTGTCCGCGTAGAGGTCGCTGTGGGTGACGGGGGCAAGGTGCGTGCCCGGGAGCACCTCCAGGCTTAAATCGGCCCCTGCGCGCAGGGCATCCGGATAATACCGCTCCCAGAACCGGGAGACCGCCTCTTCCGGAAGGTCCCGGCCAGGGTCCGCCCCGAGGATCCTCTCCGGGCTCATGCAGGAGTCGCCGGCCCCGAATATCACCGTCACCCGCTTTACATGCCCGACCCCGAAACTGCCGCCGTCGCAGTACAGGCTGCAGTCGCCGATGTCTCTGCCGACCCGGCACAGCTTGGCCGGATGAATATGAACCACGGCATCGGAGATGGACCTGGCAAAGTCGCCCACGAATCCCCGGGTGAATCCCCAGGCGGAGCGCAGCTTGTCGCGTGTATGGCCGGTTCCCGAGGCCGAGATGCGCAGCGATTCGAGCAGGAATCTGCCGGTCAGACGTAAGGGGCCGCGCCGCTCGAAACCCGCAGGGCACACCTGGCCGAGGGATACGACCGATCCGGGGTGGGCGTGGGCAAATCGCCGCGCCAGGATCCCGCCGTGGGACCATCCGACGGCTGCCAGCGTCGTCTGGATGGGTTTTCCGCCTTGGCCTGGGAAACGATCTTCTTCGATCACGGGCGCCCCGATATCCCCTGCGCCGAGCGGGGAGTATCCCGTCACGCCGATGCCGCGGATCTGAAGCGCGTGCCTGACAACCTCCATGAGGACCGCCTCCTTGCCGCGGTCGCCACGCCAGCGCTCGTCCTCACCGTAGGGGGTGTCACAGACCGGCACGACCACGATGCCCGACCTGCAGCCCAATGCCAGCTTTGAGGTGAACGGATAGGCATCAGAGGGCCTCTGGGCATGCCCCTGAAAAAAGACGATCACCGGCCCCTTGAGCCTGCCCGCCTTCCGATCGTCTTCCTGCTCGGCGGGGCTCCTGGCATCCAGCAGGAGATACCAGGCGCGCAAGACCTCGCCGTTGAAGCCGAGCTTGAGGGCCTGGGTGTCCGGGCGGGACGCCAGGCTCCGTTCACCGGCTGCGGCAGGCATTGAAGCAATGAGTGCCAAGACGGCCAGAAGGGGGATCTTCATAGAGCACGATATACCACATCTGCGCCCTCTTCCCCCACCATCATGTTGAAAAAACGACTGGAACTACCGGAAATGATCGCGGAAGGACGGGTCGCTATTCCCTGTCCTCCTGATGCGACGAGCCCCGCTCGATGTCGAGGATGGAATGACCGCCCGGGAAAGTCTTAATTACATACTCGTTGAGGTTGTCCATCTTGCGGACGATGTCGCGGATCTTGCGCGCCTCTGTAAGGATATGGTCCGCCATCTCCCTGATGTGAGGGTCTTGGGCGTCCCGGACGATTCCTTTTGCCTCGCCCAGAAGCACGGTAAGCGGCTGGAACACCTCGTGAGCGGTGGTGCTCGCCAGCTGGGTGACGAGCTCGAAGAACTTCAGCCGGTCTTTCTCGTTCCTTAAGGAGATATAATCAAAGGCCCGCTGCACGGTGAACCTCAGGAGATCCGCGCCGAAAGGCTTCAGGATGTAGTCGTACGCCCCCAGTCTCAGGGCCTCGATCACGCTGTCGACACTGGCGAACCCCGTGATAACCACGATCAGAGACTCCATCTGCCGCTTGCGGACAAAGTCGATAACGGCCATGCCGTCGACATCGGGCATGCGCAGGTCAGTGATTATTACGGGAAACTCCTCTTCCGAGAGGATGCGGATGCCCATCTCTCCGCCGACAGCCTTGACGACCTGAAGCCCGTCTTCGTTCAGGATGTCTTCAACCAGGCAGCAGTCCCCTTCATCGTCGTCGATGACAAGGACTCTTCGTTCCTCATCTTCTTTGAGAAGTGCCATATATCACTCTTTAATAAATGAAAGGATGCACATTGGCAAGTTAAATAGGAGCCTTTTCCCGGCACGGTTTTGGAGCATGTGGTGATTGTGCGGAAAATTATCCCGATTTCTTAAGATAAGAGGAGGGAATACTGATCAAACGACGCATGCGCAGGTTCAGTTATCGTTCTGAGTCAGTGCGATGTTTCCCAGATAGGAATGGACCATGGCGACCACCGGGGCGGTAAGGGGATCGAAGCGGTCCTGATATTCAATGACAAACCGCTCGCCCGCGAAGTAGATCACCACCGGTCTCACGTCATCCCATTTCTCGGAACACTGTGCTCTGAACTCTTCCAGCGTCATCGTTCTTTCCCTTTCTCCTTTTCTTTGATCGCTGTAAATACTTGTATCGGCAGCTTTTTTTGATACTTAAGGGGCGTTTCACTGCATCCCGAAGATCATAGCGAATCGACCCAGACCGGTCTTGACCTGCTGACTGTAGTTCCTCAATTCGGGGCGCTCCAGAAGATTTTTCCCGAGATATTCGAGGCACTGGGCAGGGTTGCTCCTGGGAGAAACCACGGTAAGGGGCTTTCTCTCCATCTCGGCCTTCTTGAAGTTGTCCCGGTCGTAGAGAATGCCGCCAAGATACTCGGGTTTTATGGAAAACATGGCCTCCATGTTGTTGATGCGCTCGTCCGCGGTCTGGCAGATCCGGTTGAACAGGAACAGCCCCTGCTTCAGGCTCGTGATCTGGTTCATGATCACCCATGGCGTATAGGTCTTTCGCGGCTGGTAGAACTCCACCTTTTTTATCAGTGATTCCTCGATATACTTGAACCGCTGGAACGATGCCTTGATACAGGCATACCCCGCAATGATGTCCTGGGGTGTGGTGACGATGACGATCTCGTCGGATGCAAGCGCGAAGTCCATGACCGTGGTGCTGATCCCGGCGCTCAGGTCGAAGATCGTGATGTCGTAGCCTTGACTGACCTTCCGGAACGACCGGATGAACTTGCTGCGCTGGACATAGTTGATATTCGCGAGTTTGAACTCGCCCGAGCTTCCGCCCACGAGGTCGAACCCGTATGTCGTCTTCTGGATCATATCCTCCAGGGCCACATCGCCCAGGAGAAAATCGTACAGGGTGTACTCGGGAAACAGGGCCAGCTTGTTGGATATGTCGGCATTGCCCAGATCGGCGTCGATGAGGAGGACCTTTTTCCCCTTCCTCGCGGCAACGGTCGCCAGGTTGGTGGACACATGGGTCTTGCCCACGCCGCCTTTGTTGGAGAGGATGGCTATGATGCGGTGCTCGCGCTCAGGCTCTTCCTGCACACCGGTTTCGGGCGGCTGCTGTTTTTGGGCCGCTTCATCCGCTTCGGGCTGGGGAGAATAGTAGAGGTCGATTGCCTTGCGGATGGCGGTCTTGTCTCCCAAGGCAGGGTAGACCTTTCTGCCCATATGGAAGGTGAGCGATTCCACCACTTCCTTTTGCCCCGGATCCCCGATCGCCACCAGGACTCCGCCGTTGAGGAAACGCACCGGCAGGCTGGTGTAGTTCCTGGCAAAGACCTCTTTGAGCAGGCCCACGCACTTCCGGTCAGGGACTTCCTTTTCGATGTCGATATAGGGCATGCCGCATTTTCGGGCAAGGGCCCTGGTCTCTATTCTGTCGTCCATAGAAAACTCTCCTCGATAGGTTATTCGGAAAAGAGAAAGGGAATCTTTAGCGGGGCTTGTGTATCTTTTCCTTGAAATCATAGAGGAGATTCAGGGCCTCTAAGGGAGTGGTCCTCGCCAGGTCCAGCTCATCGATGCGCCGGATGATCTCGCGATATCCGTCCGCATCCGCCTCCTGACGATCGGAGACGAAGAGGCTCTCCTGGACCGGTGCATCCTGCCTCACGGCAGGGACGGACCTGGCCTTGCGGCCCAGGGTGTTCAGGATGATCCGGGCGTTGTCCACCACCTCGTCGGGAACGCCGGCAAGACGGGCCACGTAGATGCCGTAGCTCCTGCCGATGGCGCCCCGCTTCACCTGCCTGAGGAACACCACCTCGTGTCCGCTTTCCTCTACAGCCATGTGAAGATTCTTGATGCCCTGGTGCCTCCTGGCAAGGTCGGCCAGCTCATGGTAGTGGGTGGCGAAGAGGGTCCGGACGCGGCGCTTGTCGAGGTACTCGGCCACGGCCCAGGCCAGCGACATCCCGTCGTAGGTCGACGTGCCCCTGCCGATCTCGTCTAAGATGACGAGACTGTTCTCGGTGGCGTTGTTGAGGATCTCAGCGGTTTCGCTCATTTCCACCAGAAAGGTGCTCTGCCCGGCCGAGAGGTTGTCCAGGGCCCCCACCCGGGTGAAGATCCTATCCACGATGCCCAGCTCGGCCTTTGCCGCGGGCACGAATGACCCCATCTGGGCCATGACGGCAATCAGGGCGATCTGGCGCATGTAGGTTGACTTGCCCGCCATGTTGGGCCCGGTGATCATGTGGATGGTGTCCTTCTCACCGTCGAACGCGCAGTCGTTGGGCACGAACTCGCCCGCCTTGAGGACCTGCTCCACAACGGGATGTCTTCCCGCACGGATCTGCACCGACCTGCCGAGGGACACGGAAGGCCTGCGGTATCCGCGGTCCAGGGCCAGCCAGGCAAGGGAGCTCAGGGTATCGGCGCAGGCGATTGCCGCAATGGTCGTCTTGAGCTCCTTGGTCCACCCGAGGAGAAAGTCCAGAAGCTCGGAAAAGATCCGGGCCTCGATCCGGGCGATGGCGTCCTGTGCGCCGAGGACCTTTGCCTCGTACTCCTTGAGCTCAGGCGTGATGAACCGCTCGGCGTTGACGAGGGTCTGCCTGCGCATGTAGTGCTCGGGCACCTTGTGGGCGTGCGTCTTCGAAATCTCGATGTAGTAGCCGAACACCTTGTTGTAGCCGATCTTCAGGGAGTTGATCCCGGACCGTTCCCGCTCCCGGGTCTCGAGGCCGGCTATCCACTGGCGGGAGTTGCGGCGGAGCTCCTTGAGCTCGTCCAGCTCGGCATCCACGCCCGGCGCGATCGCGCCGCCGTCTCCGAGCCTGCTCGGCGGTTCTTCAGTCAGGGTGGCGTCGATGCGCTTTGCCACTTCCTCCAAAGGGTCCATCTGATCCAGCACCGAGAGGAGCAGTTCGGACTGGGAGCGCTTGAGGATATCCCTCATCGCGGGGACCCGCGCCAGCCCCGCCGACAGGGCGCGGACATCGCGCGGAGAGGCGCCGCCGGTAGAGATCCTTCCCACGATCCGCTCCATGTCCGGGATCCCCTCAAGGATATCCCTGATATCCTGCACCGTGCCGGGGTTCCTGACGAGCTCCTCTACGGCGTCGAGCCTGCCTTCGATCTCCTTGAGGTCCATGAGCGGGAAGGACATCCAGTCGCCCAGCATCCTCGCGCCCATGGGCGTCATGGTCCGGTTCATGACGCCGAAGAGCGTGTTGGACTTGTCCCCTCCGAGGGAGTCGAACAGCTCCAGGTTGCGCCTGGTGTTCGCACCGAGGATCATGTATCCGCCGGTGCTGTAGAACCTGAGCTGGGTGATGTGGGCGAGAACGCCCTTCTGGGTCTGTCTGACGTAGTCGAGCGCCATGGCGGACGCCCTGAGCGCCGCCTCGTGCCCTTTCAGGCCCAGGCCCTCGACCCCCAGCACCCGGAAATGGCTGCAGAGAATCTCCCGCGCGCGCTCGGGTGCCACGCTGAATCTTCATCTCCTTGGCGAAGATGGGTAGAATCTCCCGCGCGCGCTCGGGTGCCACTGCGCCGTCCCTGTTCGTGATGAAGAACCCGCCGGGCACGATGTCCGGCTCGGTGGTGACGACCTCGCTGGGCGAGATCCGGTGGAGCTCGTGAAGGAAGTCCTGCTCCGAGCCCACCTCGGTCACCCGGAAGTCGCCTGTCGAGATATCGATGAAGGCGATGCCCCACCGGCCCCCGGCCGAATCCCTGCACACGGCCATGAGGTAGTTCGGCTTCTCGCAGATGAGATGATCATCTTCCAGGATGAGCCCCGGGGTGATGACCTGCACCACCTCCCGGCGCACGAGGCCTTTTGCGGCGTCCGCCGGCTCGCTCTGCTCGCAGATCGCCACCTTCAGGCCCTGCTTGATGAGCCGGGATATGTAAGAGCTGGCGCTGTGGTGAGGGACCCCGCACATGGGGACCGGGTTCTCCCTGCCCTTGTCCCTGGTGGTCAGGGCGATTCCCAGAATCCTTGATGCGATGTGGGCGTCTTCGTAGAACATCTCGTAGAAATCGCCCATGCGATAGAACAGTATGGCGTCCTGGTGGAGCTTCTTGATATCCAGGTACTGCTGCATCATGGGGGTGAGATTACCCATGAGATCTTCTCTTCTTCTCCTTCTCCTCTTTCTCCAGGAAATCCTTCAGGAGCTTTGCCTTGAATTTCCGTACGAAATTCGGACGCTCCATGTACGGGAGATTGGTTGACAGGAAGGACTCCTTCATGGCGCTCCTCACCGCATCCAGATCGCGCTCGTGCACCGCGGGCCTCTTGAGCTCTCTGGTGAGCGTGGCCCGGTCCTCCCGGATGAACGACCTGAGCTCGACATCGGCCTCATCGAGGTCCACCACCGTGGTGAACTCCAGGTGGATCATATACAGATCCCCCGTGAGCACGGCGGTCTTGTCTTTCACGATGAGCCTCACCCCATTGCTTAAGGTTATCTCTTCCATGTTTTTTTAGACTTAATATGATGATGAAGGGAAAATCAAGCAGAGATGAGCAGCGTATGGGGTAAAAAGGCCGAAAGACCGGGATTTCTTTCAGGGAGCCCGGTCAGGGATTGTGCCGGAAGCCTTTTGAAAAGGGGGGTTTTAGCGATTCCGTTCCGAACCTTTTTCCCCTGCAGGCTTCAGAAGATCGCGTACCAGGGAGGATGCCGCTTCGCGGGCCGCGTCCCGGACAGCGTCATCGATAAGGGGAAAGTCCCCTGGCTCATTGCACCTGAACGGCACCGGGTTTCTCACCCGGATCTCACCGCTTCGCCACAGGATCTTGTTGGTGTTTGAATCGATCATCTCCCCCTTCAGCTCCGCCGCTGCGTCGGTGAAATCCTGATAGTAGTAGCCGGTGTAGTGGCAGTATGCCCCATACCTTCGACAGTCGACCACCAGAAGCGCGTCCAGACGCTCTCCGCGGGCGACCCCGCGGTAGTCCTGTTCCGCATAGCCCTCGCCCGGGGCCTTAAATGGGGGAAGATCGTCCCGATCAATCCAATCCTCGATGAGAACGGCATTGAAGCCCTCGGATGACAGCTCCCGGGTGATGCTGCTCTGGATCTCCTGGAGGATCTCGCTGTCTTCCATCCGCAGATATCCTTCCAGCTTTCGCTTATCGGAAAGGACGATCGGGTGCCTGCTGCCCCAGTACCGCTCGCCGTCGCGCCGTCCGAAGACGTTCGGATAGGGGCCGGACGGGCCCATGCCGCCCTTTGAAAAGCCCTCGATGATCATCTCCGGCCCGCATACCCGTCCAAGCGCCACCCCGATGGTGAGACCTTTTGTTTCCCTGATTTCGGGGGGAAGGTCAACGGGTTTCGTCGAGGCACAGGAGCTTACACACATGCCCGCGCAAAAAAGGGCCGCCAATACAAGAAGACCATGCCTTCTGTTCATAGAATTTCCAATAGCCTGCGGATCGGTTTTCTCAACCACATCGGAAATCCTTAAGGGATGGATACCGACTGTCTGGTTTTTTAGAAAAGCGGCATGGTCGACTTCACGAAGGTGAGGGCGTCGCCTATGGCACTGCTCATGAAGGGCGGCATCATCTTGATGATCACGATCATGAAGAACAGGCCGATGGCGATGGTCAGCGGGAAGGACATGAGGAACACGTTCATCTGCGGGATCGCCCGCGCGGTCAGGGCAAAGGAGATGTTGAGCAGCAGGAGCACGCCGATGACCGGGGCCGCCATCTTGACCCCGAGGAGGAACATCCGGGCCCCGTAGGACAGAACCGCCAGGTGATACTTCTGGTCGGGAAAGCCCGCCTCCAGCGGGATGATGTAGTAGCTGTCCACCAGCGCCTTGATGAGCATGTGATGCCCGCCGAAGGAAAGGAAGAGCAGAAAGGCCACGATGTAAAGCAGGTTCGAGGTGACCGGAGCATCCACGCCGGTAATGGGGTCGACAATGTTCACGATGGCAAATCCCATCTGGAACCCGGCGATCTCGCCCGCGATCTGAACACCCGCAAAGATCACGTTGACCGCCAGCCCCAGGCACAGCCCGATGAGCAGTTCATGGATCAGGAAGACGATCAGAGTGATGACATTGAGGCCCTCCATGGCAATCTCCGCGGCAGGGACCACGGGCACGAGCACCAGGCTCAAGAAAAAGGCGATGATCGCGGTTATGCGCCGGGCGATGACCTCAGAGCCGAAGAAGGGAACCAGGGCGAAGATGGTTCCGACACGCACAAAGACAAAGAGAAAGGAGAGAATATCCTGCCATGCGAGGTTCAGCAGCTCATTCATCGGACCAACAGGGGAATGCTGCTGAAGAGATTGATGGTGAAGGTGGTGAGCTTCTCGATGATCCACGGCAGGGAGAAGAGCAGTGCAAGAAACACCACCACGATCTTGGGCACGAAGGTGAGCGTCATTTCCTGGATCTGGGTGACTGCAGAAAACACGCTGATGGACAGGCCCACGAACAGCCCGACCAGCAGCATGGGCGCGCCCACGAGCAGGGTGACCTTGATGGCCTCAGACATGATGGTGGTGATGCTTTCCGGCGTCATATCAGAGGAACCCCCTCACAATGGACCCGACCAGCAGGCTCCATCCGTCCACCAGTACGAAGAGCATGATCTTGAACGGCAGCGAGATCATGATGGGAGGCAGCATCATCATGCCCATGGACAACAGGATGGACGCCACGACCATGTCGATGATGAGAAAGGGAATGAACAGGATGAACCCGATTTGGAAGGCGGTCTTGAGCTCGGAGATCATGAATGCGGGGATGAGTGCGCGGGTGGGCACCTCATCCTTGTTTGCGGGCTTTTCCTGCGCGGCGATGCTCATGAACAGGGAGAGGTCGTTCTCCCGGGTATGCTTGAACATGAAGTCCCGCAAAGGAGTCTCTGCATTGTCCAGCGCCTGGGTAAAAGAAATGTATCCCTTCTGATAGGGCTGCAGGGCCTGTTCGTTGATTTTCTGCAGCGTGGGTGTCATGATGAAGAACGTCAAAAAAATGGCGAGTGCCGTAAGAACCTGCATGGGCGGCATCTGCTGCGTACCCAGTGCCTGACGGAGAAACCCCAGCACCACGATGATCCGGGTGAAGGCGGTCACCATGATCATGATGGATGGCGCCAGGGCGAGAATGGTCAGGATGAAGAGCACCTGGAGGACGCCGACCACGTCGTCGGGGCTGCCTGCCTCCTGGACGCCGAGGCTGATGCTGGGAATGGTCACCCCCTGGGCATGGAGCAGACCGGATGCGATCATGATCAGCACGACAGCCGCTGCAGCGATCCGTATGGTTTTCTTCATGGCAGGTCTCTTTTCCTCACGCTTCCATTTCGCTGATGATCTTCTCAAAATCCCCCTGCTCCAAGTCCTTGATCAATGAGACGGTGTTCTGGGTGACACCGAGCAGGAGTATGGATTTGCCCACCCGGACCATGGTGAGGTGGGCCCTGGGCCCTACGGGCACCTGTCCGAGGATGTCCAGGCCGATGGCCTTTCTCACCCGCGCATAGGGTCCGTACTTCTTTGCCGCCCAGGCCAGTGCGAACAGGCCTACGATGACGCCTATGAGCACGGCAAAGGTCCTGAAACCCATGCCGTCCGTGACGCCCTCCGCAGCCAGGGCCGACTCTGCGGCCGCGAGCAGAAAAGTCAGCAGAGTGAGCAGAACACCGATTCTCTTCATCGCAGTCTCTTCACCCGCTCCATTGGGCTGACGATATCGGTGAGCCTGATCCCGAACTTCTCGCCCACCACCACGACCTCGCCCCGGGCCACGAGCTTGTTGTTCACGAGGATGTCGAGCGGTTCTCCCGCCAGCCGGTTCAGCTCGATGACCGAGCCCTGACCCAGCTGCAGGAGGTCGTTGATGAGCATTTTCGTTCTGCCCATCTCCACCGTGACCTCCAGCGGAATATCCAGGATGAAATCCAGTTCGGTGGAATGTCCCGAAGGCTTGCTCTCCTGAAGCTCCTCGAACTGCGCCTTGGCGGCGGAGCGGCCCAGGGGCTTGCCTTCCTCGATCTCTTCACCTGCTTCCAGTGCCCGCGCCCATTCCTCAGCAAGCTGGTCCTGGCTGGAATCCTTAGCTCCTTTATCCTCCGGTGCATTTGCGGCGCCCGACATGAGCTTGTCGATGTCTTCCTGGGAGAGCTCGCCTCCCCCCTTGATCTCATTTTCCTTCATGGATTCCTTCTCCTCATCAGCCATGGATTCCTCCTTCAATAGAGCTGCTTGTCAGCGAGGCTCACAATGTCCACCGCCAGATTTTCCTTGATCTTTCCAGGCCGTGCATAGTATTTGGGCAGACCTTGCACCTTGACGATCATTTCGTCGGCCACGTCTTTCTCGAGCACCAGGATGTCGCCTTTTTTGAGCGACACGAGCTCGCGTGAGGTGATGCTGGTTTTCCCCAGCTCGACCGACAGGTCCACATAGACACCCATGAGCTCGTGCTTGAAGCGGCTGACCCACGCGGTGTCGATGTTCGTCTTCTCTTCGGTGTGGAAGCTGGCATAGAGCCTCTCGCGAATGGGCTCGATGAGCATGTAGGGTATGCAGATCATGATGTTGCCGCTCATCTCCTCCATCTCGATATCGAACTGCACCACGATGAGCACGTCGTCATTGGGGATGATCCCGGCGAACTGGGGGTTCATCTCGCCCCTCACATATTCGAACTTGAGCTCATAGACAGGCTGCCAGGACTGCTCCAGCTCCTTGATGGCCGCGGAGACGACCTTGTAGAGCATGTGCTGCTCGATCGGGGTGAACTCCCTGCCCTCCACCTTCATGGCACCCACCCCTCTGCCGCCGAAAAAGCTGTCGACGAGGGCGAACACGAGCTTGGTCTCCAGCACCACCAGGGCATTGCCCCTGAGCGGGTCCACGTGGATGATATGGATGCTGGAAGGAACCGGCAGCGACCGCATGAAGTTTCCGAATTTGAGCGTATCGATCGACACCGGCGTCACGTCGATCATTCTGCGGAGCAGGCCCGAGAGGGTGTTCCGGAAGAATCGCGCAAACCTGTCGTTGATGGCGTCCAGGGTGGGCATCCTGCCCCGGATGACCTTGTCCTGGGCCGCAAAATCATACCTCTGAATGTCGCCGGTATCTCCGGATGTGCGCAGGTCGGTCTCGGTCTCGATATCACCGCCGACAACTCCCTTTAACAGGGCATCGACCTCTTCCTGGCTCAGTATCTGGCCCATACCTTCTCCTTACTGGACAACAAACTCGGAAAAATACACATTGAGCACCTTGCCGGTGGTCAGGTATTTGTTGATGCTGCTCAGAATTCCCCGCTTGAGCGCCCGCTTGCCCGCTATGGTGGAGACATCGTCGAACGACTTGCTGGAGAGCAGGGTGATGACCTCGTCCCTGATCTGAGGCAGCCGCTTATCGATCTCGGAAGAGAGCATCTCGTGGCTCATTTCCAGCTGCATGGTCACCTTGAGGTAACGGGTGCCCTGGGCATCGGTGAGATTCACGATGAATGAATCCATGGGCTTCATGGGACCAGCCAGACCGCCCGCGGCATATCCCTGGTCCTGAGTCTGCGGGGCAGCCGTCTGGGGGGCGGCTCCCGGTTGGGCATCTTTCGATTTCGACGCCGACAGGAGAAAATATCCGGCGACACCGCCTGCAACAATCACCAGCAAAGCGAGAACAATCACTATCATGAGCATCGGGGACTTCTTCTTTTCCCCTGCCGCAGCTTCTTTTACCTCAGCCTTTTCATCCGCCATATGGTCCTCCTATAAACGATCTCGTAAAAGAATGATCTCAACCCGCCGGTTTTTCTTGCGGCCCTGCTCGGTGCCGTTCGATTCCACCGGACGGGAGGAGCCGTATCCTGCCAAAGCGAACTTGGTCGGGCTCATGCCCGCCGCATAGACAAAGTAGTCGAGCACGCTGCCGGCCCTCCTCATGGAAAGCCGGTATTGCTGGGTCGGCGTGCCGCCCCGGTTGTCGGTATGGCCCTCTACCGAGATGATCGAATCGACGTTGTGCAGACTCTGTGCGATACTCTCAAGAATGGGCAGGGCATCCTCTTTCAGCTCGTGAGAACCCTCGTTGAAGAGGATGTCTCCATTGATCATGATGGCAAGACCGCGGCTGCTCTGTCTCACCTCGAACATGTCCTCGCCCATGCCCTTGAGCCCTCCGATACCCTTGCTCTCCAGGTTGTTCAGGATGTTGCGGTTCAAGCTGATAGTGTCGTAGAACACCCGGGGGGGAATGGTCTCAATGAGCGCGGGCATGCCTTTGACTTCCTGCTCCTGTTCAAAATCGAGGGGTCCAACAGCCTGGTTGAAAAAACCGAAGATATCCTTCATGGCCTTCGCGTCCATGGATGACATGGATATGATCAGGACGAAAAAGGTGATGAGCAGGGTGACCATGTCGGAGAACGTGACCAGCCACTGGGTCCTGCTTGGGAGATTTATATATTCGATATTTTTGTCTTTATTTGCCATCACCATTCATCCAGCTTGAAGTCATACCCTTTGTAGCGCAAGGTACCGGTGGGTTTTTCAGAGGGTGTGTCCAGCCCTTTGAGGCTCACCGAGCTCCGAATATCCCCCAGGATCGTGATCTCCACTCTCCGGTTCAGGGCCCTGCCGTACGCATCACTGTTGGAGGTGATCGGCCTCTGGGCGCCCAACCCATAGGCGGCGAGCCGCTCTTGGTCGATGCCTCTGCCGGCGAGATAATTCACCACGGCAACAGCCCGCGCGGCGGAGAGGGCCCAGTTGGAGTAGAAGGGAGGTCCTTCATAGGGGATGGAATCGGTATGGCCGGTGACGGCTATGGGATTGTCCATGCTTGAGAGCACCTCGGCGAGGGTGTTGAGGACCGGTGCACTCTCGGGCGCAAACTCGTCGGTGCCCGATTTGAACAGGAGATTGGACTTTAACGTAATGGTGACCCCCAGGACCCCTTCCGACACCGCCGCTCCGCTGATGATACCGTTTTCAGAGAGGGTGGAGCGGATCTTCCTGACCTGCATGATCTGTTCTCTCAAGGGAGCCGCCTGGGAGAGAAGGTCTGCACCTCCGGGGTTCTGAGTGGCGCTCCGGCCGCTGGGAAGGATGCCGAAGCTCCCCAAGACGGAGTCTATGGCCATCCGCTGCTTGCGCTCGTCCTGTACGCTCATGGAGCAGAGCACGATGAAGAAGGTCAGGAGAATGAGCATGAGCGAGGTGTACAGGAATATCACCGTGTTCTGCTTCGGCTCCACATAGACTCGTTTTTTCCGGGCCATGCTATTCTCCGCGGCGTATGTTCGTGGACTCCCGCAGGCTCGGGGAGAGGTAGGAATGGAGTTTTCTCTCTACGATCCTCGGGTTGTCCCCTGCAGAAATGGACATGATTCCCTCGATGATCATCCCCTTTTCCAGCGATTCCTCTTTTGAGCGCATGGCGAGCTTTCCAGCCATGGGCAGTGCGATCATGTTCGCTATGATGGAGCCGTAGAAGGTGGTGATCAGGGCCACAGCCATGGCGGGTCCGATGGACGAGGGGTCGTTCATGGACTGGAGCATCTGGACGAGCCCGATCAGGGTGCCTAACATTCCCATGGCCGGGGCAAAGGTCCCCAGAGCGTTGAGGATATCCGCACCCTTGGTGTGTCGCCGCTCCAGATGCTCGATCTCGGTCTCCAGGATCTCCCGGATGGACTGCGGCTCCAGGCCGTCGATAACCAGCTCAAGCCCCTGCTTGAAGAACGGGTCTTCCAGCTCGTTCGCCGCGCTCTCCAGCGCCAGGATCCCTTCCCTCCTGGCCCGGGTTGCATAGTCCACAAAGGTGGGGATGAGGCCCTTTGCATCCCGCGGCTGGGTGAAAAACACGTTCTTTACCACACCGGCAAGACCGAGCACCTCACGCAGGGGGTAATTGATGAAGATGATGCCGAAGGTACCCCCGACAACAATGAACAGACTCGGTACATCCACGAACAGGGTCAGCGGGCTCCCCAACATGATCCCCATGAGGACCATTCCAAAGGCGAAGATGACACCGATGACGGTTGCAATATCCATATATGCCCCTTCAGAGAAATTGATCTCGCACCTGGAATGAGCAAGGGATGTGCCATTGTGGGGATATGAATAAATATTGTATTATTTCAATGTGTTGGAGGATTGATGAACCGGGATGTCCCTGGCAGGATAAGTCATTAAATTGACGCTTTCAATGCACCTGGATGCCAAGAGACACCCAGGTGCATCAGAAGGGGGCTATTATTTATAATGATTAGCGCTTCAGGTTGATGAGCTCCTGGAGCATATCATCTGTAGTGGTGATGATCCTGGAGTTTGCCTGGAACCCCCGCTGGGTGGTGATCATCCTCACAAACTCGGATGCGATATCCACGTTGGACTGCTCCAGAGAGTTGGGCGCGATCCTGCCCAGGCCGTTTTCACCGGGATGGCCCGTGATCGCGTCGCCCGAGGCACGGGTCGCGGCCCAGAGATTGCCGCCCACCTTGTTCAGGGCCTGGTCGTTGTTGAACTTGGCAAGCCCCACCCGGTAGAGGTAGAGGATCTGGCCGTTGCTGTAGTGCCCCACCATGACCCCGTCCGTGTCCACGGAGATATTTTCAAGGAAGCCGGTGCCGTACCCGTCCTGGGTCTGGTAGACCGTAGTGGATGCGGATGCGTACTGGGTAGAGGTCAGTGCCTGGGGTTCCCATGAAGAGCTGGGGAGCGTGTCTCCTCCGGCAATATCACCCACATTGGCGGCGATTCCCGCACCGGCGGTCCAGGCTGCATTGGTGCTCCTGATGCCGAATTGCAGGGATATCTCCTGATCCACTCCGGCCACGAAATTTGCCGTGCATACCGGATATCCTTCGGGCGACCAGGTAGCCAAGGTCCAGTTGGCCGCGACGGAAGGGTCTGCGGCGGGGTCGCAGACAAAAGAGGTTATCCTGTCCAGCGCACCGCTTGAAGAATCGAAGGACATGGTGCCTCGCATGAGGACTCCCTGCTGGGCCGTTCCGGCAAACCCTGGCCGCTCGTCTGCCGCCGGATTGCACGCAACGATGTATTCCCAGGTGTTGTCGAGATCCAAGGTGCCATCGTAATATTCGCTGGCGGCGTTGATCTTGTCATAGTAGATGGTCACGTCATGGGAGTTGCCCAGGGCGTCGTAGACCCGGATGGCAGTCTGATATCCATAGGAGGTATCACCGATGGGTTCGGCGGCAGTGGCGTTCCAGGCGCCAAACAGGCTGTCGGAGTTCGACGTATCGGTAGAATTCAGGTTCGTGATGGCGGTGATATCCTCGGTGGCCTCGGGAGGAGAGGTGAATGCGCTGAGCCGGATATCCGTCAGCGTGCCTTGGTCGGTTCCGTTTTCGTCCAGGGCCCAGCCGCGCGCTACGTACCCAGCCGGGTTCACGAAATAACCGTCGGCATTGAAGCGGAACTGGCCTGCCCTGGTGTAATACTCGGTCTCGCTTCCCAGAGGGGAGACGATGAAGAAGCCGTTGCCGCCGATTGCTAGGTCGGTCGCATTCGAGGTCGACTCGAAGGATCCCTGCTGGAACAGGGTGTCGACACAGCTCAGCGCCGTTCCCCGGCCGATCTGGGATGAACCCGACGCCGTGGACACCGACTGGGAAAGCACATCCTCGAAGGACGTCCTGCTGGACTTGAACCCGATCGTGTTTACGTTCGCTATGTTGTCGCCGATCACGCTCATGGCGTTGCCATGGGTGGAAAGACCGCTGATTCCGGAAAACAGTGAACTGGAAATACCCATTTCTCCCTCCTTTATCCTTGTATCTTATCAATATCTGCTATGTTGACTTCCTTATTGCCGATAATAAGATAGGTGATGCCCTTGTCGTATCTGATTCCCGTAACTACTCCGGCCGCGTAGGAGGTTGTTCCCACGGCGTTCCCCTCATAGTCGGCCGCCTGGACAAAGAACCGGTACCGGCCCTCGCTCACCCGCTCGCCGTTATGGTCGGTGCCGTCCCATACGAATTGAACGTTCCCCTCCTGAACATTTTCTCTCTCTATGGTGCGCACGAGCGTTCCATCCTCTGCAAAGATCTTCACCCTGACCTCTGCAGCCAAGGCATCCAGGCTGAAGTCAATGTTCAGGTCGCTGCCCGTGTAGTTGAGGATATTGCCCTTTGCATTCACCTGCTTGCCGATGAAGGACATGGCGTTCATGTTGTTGATTGAGTTCTGGAGTATACCGAGCTGAGTGATGTTCTCGTCGATGTTGCTCAGGGTCTCCAGCGTTGTGAACTGAGCGAGCTGCGCAGTAAAGTCCGTGTTCTCAACCGGGTTCAGGGGGTCCTGGTATTGCAGCTGTTTGACCAGCAGCTTCAGGAAATCATTTTTCCCCAGGGATTTCACAGCCTCTGACGTGCTGCCGCCCTTTGCCGGTCCCTGGTTCGAAAGTATGGCATCCATTCCGACTGTGGACATTTTCTTCAAATCCTCCTTTTATCAGGCAAAGAGATCGAGCCCGCCGCCTTCAGACACATACGGCCGGGTATGCAGGGATATCTCGTCATCCCGGTAGGCCGCGCCGTGATAGTCGGACCCTTCCCCTCCTCTGAAAGAACCCCTGCCGTGCCCGCCCTGCTGTGCAAAGGCAAACCCTCCCTCATGGAACGACCGGTTGTCCAGGGTGGTGCTGACCGAAAACTGGGTTGCACGGATTCCCTGCTCGCTGAGCGCCTCCTTGAGCACATGCATGTTCTGTACGAGGATGTCGCGGGTGATAAGCTGATCGGTCTTGAAGACCGCCTGGAGCTGACCGTCATGCATGGTCATGCTCACATCCACCCGCCCGAGCATGGGGGGGTGGAGCCGGAGCGTCACGCTGCCTTCGCTGTTTTTCATCTGGGAAGGCAGGGTCTGCCGGAGCTGGTCCATCACGCTCCTCATATGCTGCTCGTAGAAGGATTCCGGAGTCCGGTTGCCCAGTCTGCCGGCCAGGGCCTCATAGGTCTCCCTGTTGAGCACGATCTTGGTATCGGGCAGTGTCTGCCCCGCATGCCAGAGCTTGAGCGAATTCTCGATCCCCGCAAACTCCTGTTCGCTCATGGCCGACTTCAGAAAGGCAAGGGCTTCTGCCGGCTCTGCTCCCAACTTCTGACCCGCATTAGATCTCAGGTATGCGCTCACCTGGGCAGTAACCTGCTCCACGGCCTGCTTCCGGACGGCTTCGTCCGCAGCGAAGAAGAGATCGCTCATGATCTCGCTGCTCACCCCAAAGGTGTCGCCGGCTATCTGGATCATCTTCTCGACATTCGGTACTTGAGGCGAGCTGTTCAGGCCCGTGAAAGAGGTCTTCCCCAGGGTTTCTGCAACCAGGTTTCCGATCTCGGCCGCAATATGGGGGACATTCCGCTGAATCAGGCCGATCTGCACATCGGCCTGCTGTGCTGAGAGCTTCCCTGCGAGACCGGCTTCCCCTGATGCCGCACCCTGTCCTTTGGCGAGCTGCTTGCCTGAGATGATCCGTTCAATGATGGAATCCACCGTTTCCGCATCCGGGGCGGAGATAGCCAGCAGGGCATCCAGATCGATCCCGCCTGAGTTCGCCTGGCTCTGAAGGGCCTCTGTGAAGGATGCCGCGATCTGGGTCTTCATCCCTGCCTTCAGAGACGGGTCGGCCATCAGTGCCGCGATGTCCTCCCTTCCCATTCCCTGCAGGGTGAGAAGCGTCTGAAGGGCTTCATCCGATATCTGAGCCCCGCCTCCGTTCATTAATATCTGGATGTCGGAGGGCTGCAACCCCATTTCCCTCAGTGCCGTCATGAACTGGAACAGGAGCATCCCGGCAGGTGTGGCAATGATTTCCTGGAAGGCCTGTTCATCGATGGGGCCTTCCCCCGAAAGAATCCTAGAGAGGGGCGTCTTGCCCGCATCGTTCACAGCGGCCATGGCATAGGTGAGCTCAGCATCGAAGTCGGCGGCACCCGGCCCCTGGTGCGAGAACACCTTCTGGACAAAGCTCATGGCACCTGATGCAAGGCCCAGCAATCCTGCAAAAGGCAACTGCATTATTCACCTCCAATGCTATAGTGCCCTTGACAGAGCAACCAAGGTGCCAGGACGGTCTCTCCCTGGAATGGCCTTGCATGGTCATTTCACACTTGGCGTCCCCCTGGTAAAAATTACACGGTGCAGGAGAAAAACTTGCCTATGGGCAGCGCCGGGACAGGACCTTCCCGAGGCAGCAGGAGGTTGGTGGGTTAGACGTCTCTCCCGGCGGGAGAAGGTGGCGGAAGGAAATATGAACCCGTCCCAGATAGTTACCGCAGCCTCAAGATCAGGGCGAGCATGCTCAGGCCCAGGATGCCGGACACGAAGAATGCGGTCTCGTAGCCCCATGCTGCGGACACGGCGCCGAACCCCAGCGAAGAGACCAGCATGCCCAGGTTGAACGACCAGACGAACAGGGAGTTGGCAAGGGACCGCGTGTCCGGGTAGATATCAAGGAGATAGGCGTTCAGCGTGGGATAGAGATATCCATACCCGATCCCGAAAGCCAGGGCGAGCGCTATGAGGGAGCCCCTGCCCTCGAAAAAGGGGACGGCGAGGGGGAAAACCAGCATGAGGATAAGGGATATGACCCATGCCTGCACATCGCCCGCGCCTCTGAGCGGCTTGTGCAGGAAGGACCACACCATGAGGCTTCCCGCCACAAAGGAGACGAAGAACAGGCTGGAGTTGTCTATCCCCCGGGTGAGGAGAAAGGGAGGCACGAACACCACCTGCGAGCCGAAGACCGTTCCCAGCACGAGCGCGGCCGCCATGTGGGGAAGCCCCTGCGCGAGGGGGAGCAACGGGATCCTTTCGGCCCTCGCGGACCCCGGTAGGAAGAAGCCTGCGATCACACCTACGAAACCGAGGCCGGCAGCGGTATAGAAGAATAAAGGATATCCCCGGGCATGAATGATATACTCGCCCAGGGCAGGGCCGATGGCGTGGGTGGAGATGTTGATTGCGGTGAGTATCCCCAGGAGGTATCTCCGGGAGCCCGGGGCCGCGATATCGAACACGAAGGCGCCCAGGATGCCGAATGCGCCGGCAAACCCCACTCCCTGGATGATCCTCAGGACGAAGACGAGCGGACCCATCCCCTGAACCAGGGCATAGAACGGCGTAGCAAGGCAGAGCAGGGCCGCCCCTGCGATGAACACGCACTTCCGGGAAATCCTCTCTGAAAAGATGCCTGCCAGGGGCAGGGTCATGAGCACCGTGATGCTGAAGGCCCCCATGACAAGGCCGATGTCTGCAGGCGAAAGCCCCAGGTGCACAATGTACTTCGGCAGGAGTATGAGCTCGGAGAAGTTCAGGAAAAAGAAGAAGCTGGCAACAACGATAATGAGGAAGTTGCGTCTTTGTTCACTCACCTTTGACCCTGGCGGCGAATTCGCGGAGATTGTTCAGGGAGCCCTCGACCCCCGGGCCTTCGGACCTGCGGATGTGGTATGCCTGGATGCCCACACTCCTGGGGAGGAGGTAATCGAATTCCAGATGGTCGCCGATGTGCACGACATCGCCCCCTGCAAGGTGCTTCAGCCGAAGGAAAGCGCACGGCTCGGCCTTGGTCATGCCCCAGTCGTCGCTCACCGAAATCATCTGATCGAAAAAGGGCGCAAGACCGCCCCGGGCCACCTCCACGTCGAGGAAATGCCGTGCCGCATTCGAGAACAGGACGAGGGGAAAGCCCTGTGAGCGCAGTTCTCCGAGCACGGGCAGAACATCGTTGTAGAGCTCGACCCTGGACGCATACCGGCTGACAAGCCCGGCAGGCTCTATGTCATTCAATCCGAAATAATCGAGCCAGTAGGAGAGCTGATACCACCGAATGGATGAGGGCCCTTCCTTTTCATATGCCTCAAGGCAGATGCGCCGGGCCTCGGAGAGGTCCATGCCCTGCCTGCGGGAGACGAGCTCGGGCAGCCCTTCCAACCAGACGCTGTCAACGAAATGATTGCTCGTGAGGGTGCCGTCGAGGTCAAAGGACAGGGTCAGTCTTCTTCCCACACCTCCACCCTGTCCTTCCATTTGGCCTTTGCGGCGTAGAGGGCGTTGTCGGCCTTTCTGATGAGCTCGGACTTCTCTCCCTGACCGCGGGTGAGGCTCCCCACCCCGATGCTGACCGTGACCTTCACGGACGTGCCTTCGCCAAAGGAGAACGGGGTTGAACGCACTGCCTCGCAGATCCTCTCCGCAACGCTCGCCGCCTCTTCCGTAGAGGCGTTGGGCAGGATCACGGCAAATTCTTCCCCCCCGTAGCGGGCGAGCACATCGATGGAGCGGACGTTGCTCCTCAAGATGCCTGCGAGCTGCTTGAGCACCATGTCTCCGCACTGGTGCCCGTAGGTGTCGTTGAAATGCTTGAAATCGTCGATATCCAGGATGAGCAGGGACACTACGCCGTCCTTGCTCCGCTGCACACGCTCCACCTCTTCGCTCAGGCGGTCCTGGAAATGCCGGTGATTGTAGATCTCGGTGAGGCCGTCGGTGATGGAGAGCTGGTTGAGACGTTCATTGAGGACCTTGAGCTCCTCGGTGACCCGGTTGAGCTCCCCTGCCCTGGCCTCCAGCGCGTCTTTGACCTCGGCCATCTCCCACAGGGTCTTCTCCATCTCCGCGTTCTTTTCCAAAAGCTCCATCTCAAGGGCCTTTTTGCCGGTTATGTCGGAGAACACCATCAGTGCCTGGATATTGCGCTTTTTCCGGCAAATGACCTGCACATCGTATTCGATGGTGAGATCGTCCCCCTCCCTGGTCCTTAGTACGCACTCCCGGCGGTGGATTTCGCTGCCTTCCACAAAGAGCTTCTGAAACTCTTCACGCAGTCGCTGCTCCTCGTGGGGCGCCACGAATTTGGTAAAGGCCGATCCCTGGATCTCTTCCCTGGCATAGCCCATGAGCTTGCTTACAAAGGCGTTGCAGCTGGTGATCACCCCCCGCGGATTCACGTAGAGAAGGCCGATGGGCGAAACGTCGAACAGGTCTGAAAACTGCTCTTCCTGCTCCTTGAGCTTCCTCATCAGCATGACCTGCTCGGTCACGTCGTTCAGGACCATCCAGAGGAGATTCCCTTTGTCCCGTTTCAGCCATCCGCCCTTCATGTTCACGAAGACCCGTCTCCCCCCTGCCTGGGTGAGCATCAGATCGCCTGGGGGGATGATGCCCTCGAGATCCTGAAATCCCTTGTCGCACGCCCTGATGAATTCTTCCCTGCTCTGCCGGGATATGATCCTGATGAGCTGGTGGCCCATCAGGTCCGAGGGCTTATGCATGATCAGTTTGTAGAATGCATCGTTGGCATAGACGATGACCCCGTTCTCTACAATGAGATAGGCGCTGGGAGAATACCGTGCCATGGTAACCAGCGTCTCCGGGATACAGGCGGCGCTGTCGTCGTACACGGGCTGCCCTGTCTCGGAAAAGGCAATGATCTGGGTGTCGCCGATAATGGTGGTGGTGAAGGTGCAATCGAAGCTTTGCCTGCCCTTCGATGGCAGGGAGATTGTATGGTGCAGGCTGTTCAGGGAGTCGAAGACCGTGCGGTTTGCATCCAGGAAATCGTGGATTTCCTTTTCCCCCATTCCTGTTCTCGCGGCAAGGGCATGGCTCACAGATATGACTTCTGCTGTTTTTCTCAGCACAACATAGGGCGTAAGAATACTCGCGAGCCTCTCTATATCAACGTCCATACCCTGTCTTTGCCTTTGGTTACCTCTCCTGCCTGCTGCATGTCGAACAGGACTTTTTCGATCTCCCGGGAGACGATTTCCACAGACATGGACTCCTCGAGGATCCGGATGATCTCCTCGATAGTGGCTCCCCCGGTGATCTGAAGGACCTTCTCCGTGAAGGCAAGGAGATCTTCGTGTTTGGACCACGGAAACAGCACCCATCTCCACTCCTTCATGACCTTGGGACAGTAGTCGGCCTGGAAACGGGAGTCGGCCTTGCTCACCAGGACCGCGGTACGGATCTCTCCCACCTTGGGTGAGAGGTAGCGGACCACCTCTTCCATGGTCCCGCCTTCGTCGCTCACATCGTCCACCACGAGGACCTTTTTGTGGGAAAGGTCCACCTCGGGCAGGGGGAACACGATAGCCGGCTTCTCACGCAGGCTGGTATCCTCTCCCCAGTGACCCATCTGGAAGGTGCATACATACTTGCCCTGCAGATAATCCGTAAGGATGCGCGCCGGGGCGAGCCCGCCGCGGGATACGCCGATCACGACATCCGGATGATAGCCGGAAGACCGGAGTTCGATGAAGACCTCCCAGAGAAGCTCCTCAACATCTTCCCAGGAAAACCGTACCGCCTCGGGAAATGTCTTTTTCAAGCCATTGATATCTGCCATAAAATCACCTTGTCAACTCTCGTCCTTTCGGAATATGTCTTCCGTCTCTTTAACGTTTTTCAGTCTCTTTTCAACGGTTCAGCAGGCGGAACCGCGGCCTGTCCAGGGTGCCCCTGAGGCTGAAGCGCATCCCATTAGTGGACGGGCCCGCCTGCGGGCCGAGAAGCTGGGCCAGATCCGGCGGCAGACCGACCTCTCCTGTCAGATTCAACCGGGACCGGGAGAAAGGCTCCATGATCCGGATCGTTCCCTTGATGCTCCCCGAGATATCACCGGCCAGCTCGATGTTCTCCAGGGTGACCAGTCCCTTTTCCACGACAGACTCGACCTTCAATGTCGTGAACTGAATGCCGTCCAGGGGCAGCGGCAGGTTCAGCTGCGAATGCGGAATGGGGAGGTACCCGTCCTTCCATATGATGTCCGCCCTGCCTTCCATCTCGCGGGGCGAGGCGTTCGGCCTCGATAGATCGATGGTGCCGCTTACGATCCCCCTGGGTTGTACGCCTGAGGGAAACAGGGACTGGAAGGCCTGTGAATCGAGGCCGTCCATCCTGGCTGACACGCTCAGTGACTCACCCATGGTACCCAAGGGGGTGCGGACCCTGCCGGAGAGGCTGCCCGATGGGAAAAACGCCTCCATGTCCAGGTCGAGGCTGCCCGTGAGCAGGGAGATGAGGCCGGGCCGGATCTTCAGCTCTTTGGCAAAGGGGTTCTCGCCAATGCTCACCCCCTCCACCTTGAGCCCGAAGGGCAGGCTGGAGCTGATGTGCCCCAGAGCCACGGGCCTGCCGATCAGAGAGCTCATCGTTTCTTCCAGGCGCCCCCGGAAGGTATCGTAGGGAAAGCGAACCAGGACGAACAGCACCAGGCAGAAAAAGAGGTACAGTCCCAAGCCTGCCTTTGCCATCCTCGGTGAAAACTTCTTCTCATCAGCCATAGCGAACCACCTGGAAGGTCACGTCGAGGCAGTTGTCCCTCTCCACGCGCCGGATGTTCAGGCGCTTGATCTTCAGGGGATGGGGGCTGTGCTCGATGTCGTACAGGAGGCTGATGAGATCGTCCTGGAACACAGACCGGATCTTCACCTCCACGGATTCCCGGGTGGAACCGCCCGACTCGCTGATGGGCTTCATGTACTCGATGCGGTCGTTCACCTTGACCCTGGCCGCCAGCTCCTCCAGAAACCCGAAAAGTGTGAAGTCCGCAGATTGGGCGGCCCCCGGGGCCTTGGTCACACTGTCTGCGGCCCTGATCCGGGAAGACAGCTCGTACACCCTCTTGAGCTCTCTGTCATGGGCCTTTACCGAGGAGTTCAGCCGGGCTCTGTACTCCATGACCGGAGAGACTACCCCGACCGTGAGGATGAACACCCCCAGCACGACCCCTGCAATAAGGAGGATCAGCCTTTCGCGTTTTGAGAGACTCTTCAGGTAGCGCTCGATTTTCTGGTACATACCAGTTTCAACCTCACCCGCTGATCAAGTTTGTCCACGTTGGCCGATACGATCTTCACCTCGGCCACGTAGGGGAGAGACGAAAGACTCGCCTTTATCCGTTCCACATTCTCGTATGATTTGGTCGTGCCCGATATCATGATGGAGTTCTCGTCGATGAGGATGTTGTCGACGAGCACGTCGATGCTCCTGGGGATGCCCGCGCTGACATCCCGGATGATCTCCAGCGGCGTGTCCTTGCCGCCGGGTCCGCCGTTTTTCGACGTGATCCTCGACAGGTGCTGCTCCATCTGCCTCACCGGGTCCACCATAGGGGTGCCGGCGGGCATGACCGCACTGAACTCAGTCTGTATCCGCCGGGTGAGCTCGCCGTTTATCCGGGCGCTGGTAAAAAGGTCGACCCCGACCCCGAGAACGAACAGCACGACGAACGCAGCCGCTACCTTGCCCCATGACCCGGCATGGCCCTTGAACCACTCGATCTTCCGGGTGTAGGCGAGATCTCCTTGACGGAAATTGATCCCGTCTGTACGGTCGATCCCGCGCAGGGCGAGCGATACGGGCAGAAAACGGGCCAGCACCTCGTCCATGGCAACACCGTCCTTGCCCTCTTCTCTCTTGGGGACCCCGGGAAGGATGTCCGCCGAGGTCTTGAACCTCTGCGCAAGGTCGGTGATGGAGCAGGCGTAGCCGGTGGGGACCAGTGCATAGCTCTGACCGGGAGAATCGACCCGGGACAGGGCGATGAGCACCTCACGGACACAGGTGTCCAGCAGCTCGCCCGCCTCGATCCCCTGCTTGAGTTTCTCATCCAGCTCCTGCGGCGGGACGGCCGGACTCCCGAACAGGCGGGGCGCGATCTTGCCGAACCCGTACGGGAAGGCCCCTACATATTTGACCTCTGCGCCCTTCAGCACAGCCAGCGAGGTGTCGTCCCACCCCATGTGCAGGAAGAGGTAGGTGGTGTCATCGGCGAGGCTGAAGATGTTCCTGGCCCCGGCAAGGAGGGCGGCGGAGGGGGAGTCCACGATCTCCGGGTCGATACCCGCCTTTTCATTGAGCCCCGAGATCAGGGCCTGCACCGAGGCGTGCCGCGACGAGAGGGTCTCGATGTGGTGGAGTCCGGCCTCGTCCCGGCCAAGGAGCACATAGTCCACAATGATCTTCCCGTCCAAAACCGGGAGGAGCGTCTCCACCTCGGGCGCTATGGTCTGCGCGATCTTCTTCCGGTCGCCGAAGGGCCTCATGAGAGAGCGGTGCATGATCTCCCGCTCAGGCATGCCCACGATCACCGAGCCGAGGGCGTCTGCGGGCAATTCCTTGAGCAGCGCAGCAATGTCCTCTTCCGCGGGGTGCAGAGGGTTGTAACGCTCGCCGTACTCCCGGGGCATGCTGAAGATCTTCTCCAGGGAGAACTCCGCAGCAATGCCCGTCTTGATCAGACAGGCATGCACCGAGACATTATCCCAATAAATTCCCAAGGTATATCGAGCCATGGTCCATCCTGTTTCTTCAATGAAGGTTCAATATATTTTATAATACACTATCCGCACGTCGTTTTGAAAGCGTTGAAGAACGGTTTTGATGTTGATCCTGGCGCCCGATGGCATATTGCCGTTGATATCGGCGCTGAACAGGCTGCTTTTGACGTCCAGGGTATTTTTGATCCACTTCATCTCGTCTGATGGGTCGTTCAGGTCCAGTCCCTGGATTCGGCTGCGGTCATGCTCGTTCAGAAAGGGCCTGCCGTCTTCGATGACATCCACCACATCCTCGGTGAGATATGTCCGGGATATGCTCAGGAGTACAGTCCGAGAGGCGGTGTTGATGTTGATCTTCCCGCCCGTGCCAACGGTCACGTAATCCTTGATGCCCTGGTAATTTTCCGTGCCGTAAAAGTATTCCGGCTTCATCCCTTTCACCAGGAGGATCTCCTCCGGGGTGTCGAGGGGGCCGTTCTTGCAGATATAGGGAGGATCCAGAGACTGGTAGTACTCGCTCTCCGCACCGCCGAACTCGGGTTCGTCGTTCGGATCCAGCCAGTCCCTGAGTGACTTCATGAGCTCGTCGAGCTCCTCGTCCGTGATGTCGATCTCCAGGAGCTCGAAGAGATACTTGAGCTGGGCCTCCCGGTAGAGCTGCTCGCCCTCGGTGACGAGGCTGTTCAGATCGATCTTGCCGCACTCGTCCGCCAGGGTGCCGCTGAAGGAAGGCCCGTCGAGGTACATGGAGGCGCCCATGGCATACTCGCTGAAGCTCCCCCACTCCTCGTCGTCGGAGTCGTAGGCGGGGTCGTCCTCCTTGAGTATCACCCGGGCGGCCTCGATCCCTGCCCGGGCGATCTGCTGGGCCTGGACCGAATCGCGGAAGTTGTAGGCGAGCTCCATGTCGAGACTCTGGTCCGCGCTGAAGCTGACTACCAGGACGGTGAAAAAGGCGATGGTGGCGAGCACCATCAGGAGCACGACACCCCGGTTGTCCCTCAGTATCTTTCTCATTCCGGGGCCCCCTCGCTCACGGTGAGCTTCAGCTCGGACAGGGGCAGATGGGCCGTCCCCGTGAAGCTGAGCGGCTCATCCCTGAAGGCAAAGGCGATGGTTACCCTCACCTGCCGGGGCAGGGCCAACGTCTGTTCGAGGTCCCAATCGTCCTTTTCGCCTCCGTTGTGGTCCAGGTACACGATGTTCAACGATATGATGTCCTCGGCCACCTCCATCTCACGCGCCGACTTGCTCACCCCGTAGTGCGGCAAGGGGTCCTCCGAGCGTATCAGGACATAGTGTCCCGGGAGATTCTCCATCTCTTTGAGGAAATAGCCCACCTCACTCAGGCCGCCCATGCTCCCGGGCAGGCCCAGCTCCGCCGCAGTGGTGAAATGAATGCTGTCGAGGTCGGTATCCCCGTCGGAGTCGTCCTTCCCCACGAAACGGTACAGGGAGACGTCCTCCTCGCCCAGGGTGCGACCGGTCCCCTCGGTGGACGGGACATAGGCGCAGCTCAAGTCTTTCATCATGCGGTCCATCACCACCCTCACCATCTGGTAGGTCTGTCTCTGGGAACCTACCGACTCGATTGACCGGTGGGCCTGGAAGAAAGACAGGTTCACCACGGTCAAGACAATGGCCGCGATGGCGATGGCCATGAGCAGCTCGATGAGGGTGAACCCGCTATCTCGATGAGAGGAACGCGATGAAATTCGTCTCAAGGCTTCCTTTCTCTCCCCACCTGATAGTGAGGGTGTACTTGTAGTACCCGTCCAAGGGGGTGGGCTCGATCTTCTCGGTGTACCGGTACCCGGGAAAATCTTCGCCGAAATCGCCCTCGTCGTTACCGGAATGCACGCTTTTCTCACCTGTCACCTCGGCGATCCTCTGCTGGGCAAGCAGGGTGGAGGTGGTCACGAACTTCGCCCGGGAGGCCATGTCGATGGACTGGTTCGCCGATTTGAGAAGCCACACAAAGGTGATGCCCAACAGTGTGACAGCGATGAGAACCTCTATGAGGGTGAAGCCCTTCCTACCCATAGCCGATCTCCACATAGTGGTCGTGTATCGTGAGCATGCCGGAAAAGGGCTTGATGACCAGGGTGTAGATCTTTCCGAACTCCCCCTCCAGGTAGATCACGCCCTGCTCGATCACCCCTTCGGGGGTCACCAGGATATCGAGGTGGCCCTGGAGCTTTTCGCTCTGGTAGGGGCTCTTGACGCTCTTGAGTTTCACACCCCTGGGGAGCTCTTTTTGGTTAAGCATGGCCGGGGTCTCGCCGGAGCTTTCGGGCTTGGGGAAGACGCCTATCCTGGCGTTGTCGATATCGAACCGGACATAATAGGGCTTGTGCCGGGTGACGGCGGTGGACCTGGCATACTGCAGCACCGTGAGAATCTCACGGGTGGCCTTGTCCATGCTCGAAGACGAGATGCCGGTGTAGAGCCTGGGGCCGATGTAGCCAACCACGATCCCCAGAAGGACGATGACGATGATCAGCTCCAGGAGGGTGAATGCCCTAGTACCGGCTGTCCGTCTCGGCGTCCCAGTTTCCGATGTCCGCATCCTTGCCCTCTCCTCCGGGCTGGCCGTCCGCTCCATACGAGAACAGATCGAAACCGTTCGGATTCCTCACCCCGGGATAGAGGTATGCATAATCATAATTCCAGGGGTCTTTGGGCACCCTCGACTTGTCCAGATATCCGCCTTCCCGCCAGTTCCTGGGCACGTTCCCGGCGACGGGCTTCTCCACCAGGGCCTTCAGTCCCTGCTCTGTAGACGGATAGTCGCCGTTGTCCAGCCGGTACATGTTGAGCGCGTTCTCCAGCGCCTGGATCTGTATCCGCGCCTGGGTCTGCCTGGCCTCGTCGGGCTTGCCCATGATCTTGGTACCCACGTACGTCGCCAGAATACCGAGTATGACGATAACCACCAGCAGCTCAAGCAGGGTAAAACCCCTATTCTTCATGGTATGTTCCTCCATTTTATCGGACTATGGTGCTCATTTCGAGCATGGGCAGAAGGATGGCCAGCACGATGGAGCCTACGATCAGCCCCATCACCACGATCATGACCGGTTCGAGTATCGATGTCAACCCCGCCACCGATGTCTCGACATCCTCTTCGTACGCATCCGCCGCCTTGGCGAGCATCTCTTCCAGGGTCCCGCTCTTTTCGCCGGTGCTGATCATGTGGACGATGATGGGGGGAAACACGCCTGACTTCTTCAGCGGCGCCGCAATACTGGAGCCTTCCATGACCTCGCCGATGGAATCTTCGATGCAGGCCTCCATGACCTTGTTCTGCACCACGGTCTTTACAATCTTCAGAGACTCTATGATGGGCACTCCCGACGAGAGCAGGGTGCCCAGGGTCCGTGCGAACCTGGCCACCGAGATCTTCCGGTAGATGGCGCCGTAGACCGGTATGCCCATCCTGAATCGGTCGAACTTCGCCGCCCCATGCGCGGTCTTTCTCCACTTGGTGAAGAAGATGACCGCGATCACGGCCACGGCTGCAAAGGCCCACCAGGTCATGCCCAGGAAGCCGCTCACCGAGATGAGAATGCGGGTGGGCAGGGGCAGGACCTGTTCCATGCTCTCGAACATGCCCACCATCTTGGGCACCACCGAGGTGAGGAGATAGAAGAGCACGACTACCGACACTGCAAACAGCACCATGGGGTAGATGAGTGCCGCCCCCACCTTGGACCTGAGCCGGTGCTGGCCTTCGAGAAACTCGGCAAGTCTCAGCAGCACCACGTCGAGGGCCCCGCTGGCCTCTCCGGACCGGACCATGTTCACGTAGAGGTCGGAGAAGACCCGCCTGTGCTGAGAGAGGGCGTCGGCAAAGGACAGGCCCTCGTTCACCGCGTCCCTGACCTGGGCCACGGTCTTTTTCATGGCGGGCGAGTCGGTCTGCTCGTAGAGCGCGCTCAAGGACTCCACCAAGGGGATGGACGCCCCCACCAGGGTCGAGAGCTGCCTGGTCATGACCGTGACATCTTCGAGCTTGACCCTGCCGAGAAACCGCTTGAGCGAGATATCCTTCACGCTGGATGCGGGCGTGGCCGCCTCTTCGGCGATGGAGCTCACGAATATGCCCTGGGAGCGGAGCTTGAGCTTGGCCTCCCGGGTGGACGTGGCATCGATCATGCCCTGGGTGACCTTGCCCTTTTCTGTAAAACCGCTCCAGGTGTATAACGCCACAGTCCTCTCCCTATTCCTCTTCCGGCTCCGCGGGCTCCCGGACCTTTTCCACCCCGGGCCTGCCCTGTTCCTTGAACTTGCTGAAATACTCTTCGTTCACGGTCACGCCCGCCTTTTTCCTGATGTCGTCCTTGAGCTCGGCTATCAGCGCATCCGCCTGTTTTTTCTGAAGGGTCCGCTCGATTGACTTCCTCACCTGATCCAGGGTCTTGGTTTTTGACTCCCTTTTGTCCTCCAGCCGGATGACGTGATACCCGAAGGACGACTTCACCACATCGCTGAGTTCACCCTTGTTCAGGGCGAACGCCGCCTTCTCGAACTCCGGCGCCATCTTGCCCCTGCCGAACCAGCCAAGATCCCCGCCCTTTTCCGCTGACGGACAGGTGGAGTGTTTCTTGGCCAGCTCCTGGAAGTCGGCCCCCTTCTTGAGTCTGCCCAGAAGATCTTCCGCCAGGCCCTGCTTTTCTACCAGAATATGCCTGGCCTTTATACGCTCCGGGGTGACATACTTGTCGAGATTCTCACGGTAGTAGCTCTCGATGTCCGCCTCGCTCACCTTCACGGACTCCTTCAGGTCGTTCTCCAGCTCTTTTGCCAGGGCCTGGTCGATGATGTAGCCGATCTTCACCTTCACAGACTCCTGTTTGTCGATGCCCTTCCTGCGAGCCTCCCAGGCGAGCATCTTCATCTCGACGAGCCCGTCGACGATCTCTTTTCGGCCCTGGGGTGAAGAGTATTTCGTCCGGTACTGGGCAGGGATGTGGGAGATGATCTCCTCGATGTCTCCCTCCGTGATGCTCTCGCCTGCGACCTGTGCGACGACATTCTCATCCAGCCGGGCGTTCCTGTCGGATTCTTTCGTATCCTGTGCGCATCCTGCGAGAGTGAAACAGGCTAGAACAACAAGTATCAGATATCGTTTCAATTCATCCCTCCCTTGAGCTGTAGTATGTATTGAAAAAGCCAACTCCATTGTCATGAAAAACAATCCGGCTCCACGAGTCCTAGCATTCCGGGGCAGGTTCTGTCACGTGTTGTTTCCCGCCCGCTGCCTCCGGGGGGAAGAGCACGGCGACGAGCACCCCTTCGCGCACGCGTATCCGGGCCTGCTCCGATATGATCCTGTTGCTGATCCCATAGGGGTTCCCCACCTCCATGACTGCGTCCTCAAGCGGCCACTGAAACCCCGAGAGGCTCACCCCCCTCACCTCCAGGGAAAGCGGGAGCAGGGACAGGACCGCGCCCTTCATCCCGTCGATCCCGGCATCGGAATCCACCAGGAAAATCCGGTGGGAAGGGGCAGTGATCGCGGCATCCACGCCGGCTTTCAACGCTGCGTAGAGCAGGTGAACATTCGCGAGGCTGTGATCGAACCTGTCTCCGGTGCATGCGACCATCTCGATGCATGAAGCGCCGCGGTCAAGGGCGATATCCAGCGCAAGCTGGGTGTCGGTCTTGTCCTTCTCGGGGCTGTGCTGGATGAAGGGGATTCCCGACCTCTCCACTTCGCGGAGGGCGGCCGGAGAAATGGAGTCCATATCTCCAACCACGATATCGGGCCTGACACCGGCACGCAGGCAATACCCGGCGCCTCTGTCGGCGGCTATGATCATCCTGGCCTTTTCCGCCCTTGCCTGAAGAAAGGCAGGATCGGGCGCATCTCCCCCGGATACGATCAGAAACATATGGCGAATTAACAACGAATGACAGGTGAAGTCAAGCGAGAGCTTTCTTCCGCCGATTTACCCCGTTTTTCGTACAATCGTCCCGCACGGGCAATTCCTTGGAGAAAGGGAGAGTCTCCCCTTTAAGAAAGTCTGTTTGGGGGAAACGCTCCTCAGCCCCCTGGGCCGAGGAGCAGGATGAATGCCTTGAACATCTCGGCATCGAACTCCTGGGCCATTTCCTGCTGCATGATCTTCAATGCGTGGAAAGGCCGTATGCTTTCCCGGTAGGGCCTCGATGCGGTGAGCGACTCGAAGGTGTCGGCAATGGCGCAGATCTTTGCATAGGTGGGGATCCCGTCGCCTTCCCGGGCAAAGGGATAGCCGCTGCCGTCGTGACGTTCGTGATGTGACAGGACAATGGCGGCAGCCTCGGGGGTGAGATGTCCGGTCTCCAGAAGACGGTCATACCCCCACATGGGGTGCATTCTGATGAGACCCCACTCGCTCGGGGTCAGGGGGCTGCTTTTCTCCAGGATCTTCATGGGGACCTGAGCCATCCCGATATCGTGGAGGAAATAGCCTGCGCTCAATGCGGCCATCTCCTGTTTTGTCAGTTTGCTGCTGAAAAGCTTGATGGTCAGTGCCGTGGCATAGATACCGACCCTGACCGAGTGCTGATAGGTGAAGTGATCGTGGCTCTCGATCCAGATGAGGTTCTCCATCACCTCATCTTCCGACAGGATGAGACGGACCATTTCCTCGGCGTTTTTCTCCACATCCTGTATCGTTCTCGGCTCGACCGACTGGAAGATTTCCCGGATCGATTTCATGGAGGCGGTATAGGCCACACTGGCCTTGTCGTGGGAGTCCACCGCAGGGTCCGCGAGAATGCGGCTCAGATAGTTGGTCTGGTACTCCTCTACCCGGCCCCATTCCTCGTCCTTGACATAGAGTCTGATGCTTCCGTCCTTCAGGAGCTTGGTGTGCTGATCGGTGAAAAGTGCCCCCTTTGCGGCAAAAAGCCGGTAGTGTCCCCTGATCTGCAGGTAGATATCGAAGTCGTAACGCTCGTTGATCCTCATGATGGACAGAGGGAGATCCCGGAAAACTATTCCCGTGTCCTGTCCGGTGTTCTTATCAAGAGGCGACACGCTCAGCCCCCTTCTCCTTTTTTCCAGGCCGGATTCTGAAGCCCTGCATTCATGGAAATACCATTTTCCTCCTTGGGTACATGCTCATCTTTTACCCCTGCTGCAAGAGAGGGGACGGAAAGACATCTACTCTCTGTACTCCCCCCTATCGACAGGAGCGGATGAAATAATTACACATTTGCGCACATCCTCCAACGACCGGCCGAAAGCGGCACTGGCTAAGAGGCTGACTGCCAGGGGATCTGCTTCAGACAGGGTAGTTTCCCGTCCTTGTCCGAGAGGATCGGGCGGGTGACCGGCCAGGGGATGCCCAGATCGGGATCGTCCCACCTGATGCCGCCGTCGGCGCCGGGGGCATAGGCGTTGTCCACCTTGTAGAGCACGCGGGTATCGTCGGTGAGGGTGCAGAATCCGTGGGCAAACCCCCTGGGGACATAGAGCATCCTCATCGAATCGCTGCTCAGCTCTACGGATATCCACCTGCCGCGCGTTTCAGAGTTCTCGCGGAGATCGACGATGACATCGTACACGGTTCCCGTCATCACCCAGATGAGCTTTGCCTGTGAATGGGGCGGGTACTGAAAATGCAGTCCTCTGATCACCCCTTTCTTCCGGGAAAAGGAATAGTTGTCCTGGACGAAGCAGGCTTTAATGCCGAGATCATTGAAATAACCCTGGTTGTAGGTCTCCAGGAAAAATCCTCTCTCGTCTTTGTGGATGTCGGGCTCGATCAGAAACGCCCCGGCAAGCTCTGTTTCGGTTATCTTCATACCATATTCCCCATAGCAGATGCACGCATGTTGTCTCACTCATTACCTTATTGTCCTTATCGTGGCAAGACGGGATGATCTCTGTACGGACGTAAAAAACGAACGCCATGCCTGTGCTCTGCATTCAATCCACTTTCTGAAGCCCGCTTCCTTAAAGGATGAACAAAAGGCGGGCGCCGTACTCCCCTTCAAGCCTGCTGCATGAAAAAGGCCGAAGGGCTAGAGGGTACATCCCGTTGATCCGCCGGGTTCTGAAGCCTCGCGCCGTGCTGCTTCGACCTCGGCGCGGATCTCGCCGAGCCGGTCGTGGTACCGTGGGGACACATGCATGGGGAAGACCTGTCCGGCCCCCAGCATCCCGGCTATCATGCCTGCCTGGCGGGCGGTGAGGTGCCCCCGTGCGGCTGCATGGTCTTTCAGCTCGTGGAGATAGTATGCCTCGATGAAAAGCATGTCCGCCCCGTGAGCCGGCCCCTTGAGCGCCGCAATGTTTTCCGGGGAACATGAGATATCCGTGACAAAGGCCACGGACTGTCCGGGGGTGGTGATGACGAGCTCTTCCTTGAGCCGGGACACCCGGACCTTTTCTGTGCCGCCATGGGTGCTTACCGTGATGAGCTCATCCATCCGGCCGGCAAAGATGTGCGCCTTGAGCGTGTCAAGCCAGGCACCCGGAATATAGCCCCTGCCGGCAAACGCATTCTTCAGGATATTGAGGTGAAAAGGTTCCTTAAGCACATACGCCAGGCAGGGAACGGTGTGTTCCAGGATCACCGCGTCAAGGGTGTACCGGGGGCCTTCTGATATTCTCGCACCCTCGCGAGGCACCGTGCTCCGGCTGGTCACGTCGAAGCCGGCATCGGCCCTGGTCCTGGTGATGTGCATGCGGCCGGGGAGTACTTCGCAGATAGTGATCTCCAGGGCGTATCCGGAAGACAGATTCCAGGTGTAGGATCGGAGCTTGGAGAGGGCTTTGCCGGTGATGCCTTCGGGCCCGTAGATGGTCAGAGGCTGGTCCCGGTGAAGGATGGTGCGCAGGACCCTGTCCAGCCCCATGAAATGGTCCATGTGGGTATGGCTGATGCAGACGGCCTCAAGAGAAAGGAGCTCCCGGGGAGCGAGGCCCTCGAAATGACCGCAGTCGAAGAGCAGGGACTTGCGTTCATTGAGTATCCGGACATAGACAACTGGATCGAACAGGGGCCCGTTCACCAGACGGGGGAGAAACGAGGGTCTCATGGAAATTCATATGCAACAAAACGTTAGAGATTGAAAGACCTCAGGAGATCGTCCACCTCATCCTGGGACGACGCGACACCTTTCCGTTCTCCGGGAATGACGGGGCCGTGGAGCCCGAGCCTGTCTTCTGCGGATGCTCTCTGCACGGCGGGATGGTGTTGGCCGTACCTTCTGATGAGCTCGACCAGCCGCTGCTCCATGTTGTCAACCACTCTGCTCACCTTTTTGATGATCTGATCCACCAGATCGGCGTGAATCTGCAGCTCGCTGATGCGCATGAGCTCATTGACGAGCTCGGAGTTGTGGGATTTGAGCTCCTTGAGCTTTGTGAGCGCACCCTTCTTGTCATCGGAGACGATGAGCCGTGCAACGGCATCGAAGGCCACGTTGTCAGCCAGAGCCAACTCCTGCCGGGAAAAGAGCAGGTCGAGGGTCCTCTCGGACGTATCTTTCACGAGGTTGGAGACATGGGTGAGCTTGGTCGAGAGGCCCTGGATGTCGTCTTCGGTGATATTGGCGAGGATGGGTTCCAGAAAATTCTGGATGTCCTGGATGGAATCATGGAGTTCCCGCGTGATCTCGCCGATTCCCTGGAAGAGATCCGCCGTTGCGATCACATTCAGGCGCTTCATGCATCCGGCAGCCTTTTCCAGGTCTCCTTGGGTAAGCGATATGATGGCCTCCTTGAGGGTATCCATGAAGAGGATGAGCTGCTTGACGGAATCCGTACCTCCCCTTTCCAGATACCGTTTCAGAGCGTCCGCCTGATCCAGGATATTCTTTACCTCGGCGCTTCTCTTCTTCGCCTTTTCGGTATCGCCGTCCCTTTTCTTCCCGGTCTTGGCCTTTGTCATCGCACCCGCTCCCTTGATTCATGTCCCTATCCCCCCGTGTTCGGCCGTTAAGGCGGGAATCTTTAAGATGGCTGCACAATCCTTGCGCAAAGGCAGCCGTACCTTGCCTCTCTGCCGGGTTTGTCTTTGGCGGTGCGGTCGGAAACCGAGCGCCCCCGGGCTATCCGGACTCGGGCGCGTTCTGCAGGATGCCGATGCCCGGAAACCGAGCGCCCTGTTGCTCTCCTCATCGCGTATTGCTTAGCGGCGGTTCACTCCTCAGGCACGGTATCCAGATCGGCCATCCAGGGGGCGTCCTCGCTGTCGCTGGGTGCGCGGTAGTCGCCGCGCGGGGAGAGCGAACCACCGGAGCCCACCTTTGGACCGTTCGGGATGCACGACCTCTTGTACTGGCTGAGCTTGAAGAAGCGCCTGATGAAAACCCGAAGCCAGCTCTTGATCTCGGCCAGGGAATACTCGTTGCGGGCATCCTCGGGCACGTCGGGCCATGACCCTGCTCTGCGGTCGTGCCAGGCGGACCAGGACAGGAAAGCAACCTTGGACGGCAGATAGCCGTAACGGGTGAGGTAGAAGGTGTTGAAATCCTGGAGCTCGTAGGGGCCGATGATCTTTTCAGTGCTCTGGGCGGGCTGGTCTTTGTTCGTTCCCGGCACGAGCTCGGGGCTGATCTCGGTAGAGAGGATATCCTTCAAGGACCGCGACACCTCCGCACCGAAGAGGTCGCGGTCGGCCACCCAGCGGATGACATACTGGATCAGGGTCTTGGGCACGCTGGCATTGACATTGTAGTGGGACATATGATCTCCCACCCCGTAGGTGCTCCACCCCAGGGCGAGCTCGCTCAGGTCCCCGGTGCCCACCACCAGGGCGTTCAGGTGGTTCGCCAGTCTGAAGAGCACCGATGTCCGCTGTCCGGCCTGGACGTTCTCAAAGGTTACGTCATAGACCTCCTCGCCCCGGGCATAGGGGTGGCCGATGTCCTGCATCATCTGCATGGACCCCGGCCTGATGTCGATCTCGCCCGCCTCGACCCGCAATGCCGCCATGAGATTGCGGGAGTTCTGGTAGGTCTTCTGCGAGGTGGCGAAGCCGGGCATGGTAAAGGCCTTGATGTTCGTCCGGGGCAGCCCGAGCTCGTCCATGGCCCGGGCGCATACTATGAGCGCATGGGTGGAGTCGAGCCCGCCCGACACGCCGATGACGAGGTTTTGGATGCCGGTGGCCTTCATCCGTTTTGCCAGTCCCTGCACCTGGATGTTGTAGACCTCAAAGCAGCGCTTGTCTCTTAATTCCGAGCGGAGCGGGACATAGGGGAAGCGGGATATCTCCCTCTCCAGGAGAATCCGCCCTCCGGGAGGATCGAGGTCTACGAGGATATCCCTGAAGGCGGTGTGATCTGATGAGCGGACCCTTGCGTCGTGGAAGGTGTTCATCCTGATGCGCTCCATGATCAACCTGTCCAGGTCGATATCTGCGAACGCCACCTGCGGTTCCCAGGAAAAACGCTTTGACTCTGACACCAGGTTGCCGTTCTCATACACGAGGGCATGGCCGTCCCACGCCAGGTCGGTGGTAGACTCACCGAATCCGGCCGCAGTGTAGATGTATGCGGAAATGCACCGCGCCGACTGGCTTGCGGCGAGCTCGTGGCGGTATTCATCCTTGCCTGCGATGATGTTGGACGCCGAGAGGTTCACCATGACGGTGGCCCCTGCCAGCGCGGCATAGCTCGACGGCGGCACCGGCGACCAGAGATCCTCGCAGATCTCCACGAAGAACCGGAAACCGGGAACGGCAGGCACCCGGAACAGGAGATCGGCGCCGATGGGAATCCCACTCTGGGAGCACAGGTCGATGGTATCCACGGGGAGCTCCCGGGAGGACCGGAACTGGCGGGCCTCGTAGAACTCCCGGTAGTTGGGCAGGTAGCTCTTGACCGCAATGCCCATGATCCTGCCCCGGTACATGACTATGCCGCAGTTGTAGAGACCCCCCTCGATCCTGCACGGAGCGCCAACCACCACCACCATGTCGAGCCCTGCGGTTTCGCGAAGGACGAGGAGGAGCGCCTCTTCAACCGAGCGCAGGAGCGCCTCCTGGAAGAACAGGTCCTCGTTGGAATATGCCGAAAGACAGAGCTCCGGGAATACGGCGAAAACGGCCTTGCCTTCGTGCGCGCGCCGGATCAGGTCGAGGACCTTGCCGGCGTTGAACGCCGGATCGCTCACACGCACCCCCGGGATGCAGGCGGCAACCCGGACAAACCCATGCCGGTAGATATTGAAGAACTCCTGATTTCTCTTCACCAGGCATCCCCCCTGTTTTTACGCGAGCCGCACACGGCCGATATTGCTCACCATACCGCCTCTCCCCGCCGCCGGCAAGACGCGAGCTCCGGAATCCATTTACACATCCTACGCATCTTACCTATTGAGAAATTATCATACCAGGATTCTACGGGTTTTCCCATTTCATACTTGAATTCGAACGCTTCATCTTGTAAGGATTATGAAAGGTTGAAGCAGGACAGGTGATCGCTGGCGCCCGGCCGAACCGCCGGGCGCGAGAGGAAAGTCCGGGCTCCGCAGGGCAAGGATGGTCGCTAACGGCGACCGGGGGTGACCCCAGGGAAAGTGCCACAGAAAACAGACCGCTTCCATCTACTTATGGGAGTAAGGGTGAAACGGCGAGGTAAGAGCTCACCAGTTCCCCGGGTGACCGGGGAAGCTCGGTAAACCCCATCCGGAGCAAGACCAAAAGAGGGGCCGTAATTACGAGGGATGGCCCGTCCCGCCCCTGGGTAGGTCGCTTGAGGCGGCAGGCAACTGCCGTCCTAGATGAATGATCACCGCCTGTTCCGGGGCAACCCGGATCAGGACACAGAACCCGGCTTATGGACTGCTTCATGCCTTGTTTTTTTATGGTGATTACTGAGAAATAACGGAGCGTATCGGTTTTTCCATGGAAAAGAATTCTCGATTCGAACTGGGACACACCGAGAAGATACGGCGTTCGATCTACGTGTTCCTTAGGGACGAGCTCGAACGCAAGCTCAAGACTATCGCCCTCGAAGAGCCCTATCAGCGGTGTCAGGCCAAGAAGGTCCCCTATCCCTATGTCGATTCGAGCGAGCTCAGGCCCAAAAAAAAGGAGTTTTCCAAAGAGTCGTCCGAGACGCGCCCCTTCTTTATCATCTTCTATGAAGACACCCTGGATGAGATTCATCAGAAATACATCCGGTTCTCCGACAGCAACCGGGTGCGCAAGGATACGATCTCCCTGGTGCCCGACATCAAGTTCCACCGCCCCTTCTACTCCACGATCCGGTTCTTCGAGCGCGACTCCTTCTTCGAGCTCCTGGAACAGCTCATCGACGTGGACTACTGTCTGCTCATCCAGCGGGACAACCGTTACAAGAAACGCAACCGTTATTCCTTGACTCACTTCCATGTCAAGGTGGACTGGCCGATCGCGGAGGCTGCCGAGAGCCTGGCAAAAGAGTTGCGATACATATCCAAGAGCCTCTACGAAAAAGGAGAGCGCTACGCGGAGATCCTCCAGCAAAAGCTCTTCGAGTATTACGGCTGCCACCACCAGGGCACGGGGGGCCGCAGGACCGGAGCGCTCAGCGCGGCCCAGTACCTCAAGTCCGTGCCCGGGCTCGCCACCGTGTATGTATCCAGCGCCGAGACCAAGACCCTCACCCGCTATTCCGAGAAGGGCGTGGGACGCTACGCGGTCATCCAGTTCGACAAGGCCTTGGCCAAACAGCTCATCGAAGCCTACAACCTCACCGAGGAGAGCTTCCGGCAGGGATATGCCCTGGGAGAGTCCGAGCAGTTCTTCGACGTGATCCTCTTCGTGACCTACAAACATACCGAATGGGGGACCCCGCCGCCGGACGGCAAGCTCCGGATCTTGAGGCCGGACTACAGCTGGCTTGCTGTGGACATGGAGATGATCCTGCCCATGCCCCACGCGGTGAGCTTCCGCCCGCTTCCGGTCAAGTGGGTCTACAAGACGTAAGATACAAAAGATAACCAAGGAGAACGTAATGGGAAACATCATCGACGGGAAAGAACTTTCCCGGAAAAAACGCGAAGAAATAAAACAGCAGGCGGAAGATTTCTCCCGCAGATACGGCAGGCCGCCGGGGCTTGCCGTGGTGCTCGTAGGAAATGACCCCGCCTCCGCCATCTATGTACGGAACAAAAAGGCCGGCTGCCAACAGTGCGGCATCAGATCCTTCGAATACCTGCTGAACGAGAACACGACCCAGGAAGAACTCCTGGCCCTGATCGACCGTCTCAACGCCGACAACGAGGTGGACGGCATCCTGGTCCAGCTCCCCCTTCCCTCTCACCTCAAGGATCGCGAGGTGCTCCTCAGGATCGATCCCGCCAAGGACGTGGACGGGCTCCACCCCTACAGCATGGGCAGGCTCCTCATGGGTGAGCCCACCCTGGTGCCGTGCACACCCCGGGGTATCATGTACATGCTCGACGAGTACGGGGTGGACCCCAAAGGAAAAGACGCGGTGATCATCGGCAGGAGCAACATCGTGGGCAAACCTGCAGCTCTCCTGCTCATGATGCGGCACGCCACGATCACGATCTGCCACTCGCGCACCCAGAACCTCGCCGGCAAGGTTGCCGCGGCCGACATCGTCGTGGCGGCCATCGGCAGGACCGAGTTCGTCAGGGGTGATTGGATCAAGGACGGGGCGGTGGTGATCGATGTAGGCATGAACCGGACCGAGGCCGGGCTCAAAGGTGACGTTCAATTCGACGAGGCGAAGAAGCGCGCTTCGCTCATTACCCCTGTTCCCGGCGGCGTCGGCCTCATGACGATCACCATGCTCCTGGACAACACCCTGATCGCGGCAAGGGCCCGTGTATCCTGACTTGCTCCCCCGATGCTGCGCATGTGATCGGAAGTCGCATAAAGGCCATCCGTGTCTTCAACAAAGAGGCGCATCCCCTGTGTTCATGCATGCGTGCGCAGGCATAAGGGGAAGAGGCTCAAATTTATTTTTTTAAGACGTTTAAGAAAGGATGGGGAGTAATGAGAACTCCACTGTATCACGAACACGAAAAACTCGGTGCCAGGATCGTGGATTTCCACGGGTGGGAGATGCCTGTCTGGTACACCGGGATCAAAGAAGAGCACCTGGCCGTCCGGAACTCGGCAGGTCTCTTCGATGCAAGCCACATGGGAGAGATCTGGGTCAGCGGAAAAGAGAGCGCCCCTTTCCTGAACCGGGTCCTCACCAGGGATATCCCGGCCATGCCGAAGAACCGGGTGCTCTACAGCTTTTTCCTCAACGAGCAGGGCGGCATCATCGACGACCTCACCGTGTACTGCGTGGAGCCCGGGGAGAGCTATATGCTCTGCGTCAATGCATCCAACACCGAAAACGACCTCCGCTGGATCACCGGGCAGAACCGTGAGGGCGCCCTCATCGAAGACAGGAGTTCACAGACCGCTCTGATCGCCCTCCAGGGGCCGGATGCGGACCGCATCCTCAAGGATTATCTGGATTTCGACCCGGATATCCTGAAAAATTATACCTTCACCATGCTTGCCACTGCGCAGTATGGTGATATCATGATATCAAAGACCGGTTATACCGGTGCGGGCGGGGTGGAGATCTTCCTTCCCTCGGAGAAGGCGCCGGGTCTCTGGTCGAGTCTGGTGGAGCGGGGGGCCCGGCCGTGCGGCCTGGGAGCGCGCGATACCTTAAGGCTCGAGATGGGATACCCCCTGCACGGCAATGACATCGACGAGACCACCACGCCGATAGAGGCCGGGCTGAGCTTTGCCGTTGACCTGAACAAGTCCGGGTTCATCGGGCAGGAGGCCTTGAAGCGGCAGTCCGAACAGGGTGTTTCCCGAAGGCTGCGCGGGCTGGTCCTCAAGGAACGGGGCGTTCCCCGGCAGGGGTTTGAATGTATGAAGAACGGGCAGAAGGTAGGCACAGTCACATCAGGAAGCGTCTCTCCGGTCCTGGGTACCGGGATCGCGCTTGCCTACCTCGACAAGTCCGTGGAGGAAAAGGACGAGGTCGATATCATCGTGAGGGACAAGCACCTGAAATCGACCGTAGTGCGGCCGCCGTTCGTGAAAGCGGGCGGAAAATGAACGATGAAGAGGAGGAACTTCCATGGAAATACCGGAGCAGCTTTTCTATACAGAAGATCATGAGTGGGGCGAGCTGGAAGATGACCTGATGAAGGTCGGCATCACGGACTACGCCCAACATGAGCTGGGAGACGTCGTATTCGTCGAGCTCGTGGAAGTGGGCACCGCCGTTGCCAAGGGAGACCCGATCGGGACAGTGGAATCGGTCAAGGCGGTTTCCGAGATCTATGCGCCGGTGGACGGCGAGGTCGTCGAGGTGAACGGGGTGCTCATGGACACCCCCGAGCTCATAAACCAGGACTGCTATGGAGAGGCCTGGATGGTGGTTCTGAAGGTCAACGACCCCTCCCAGGTCGACACACTCATGGATGCGCGGACCTACCAGGCATATATCGAGGCAGAGGCGAAATAGATGTCATATATCTCCCACAATGGTGAGGATCTCCGGAAGATCCTGGCCACGATCGGGATCGAGCGCCCCGACGAGGTCTTCTCCTCCATCCCCCCTGAGTTGCGCTTCGGAGCAAAACTTGCCGTGGAAGGCCCGAAGGACGAAGAATCGCTCCGCAGGGAGCTCGATTTCCGGCCTTCGCGGGTGGTCTTCGCCGGAGGGGGGATCTACCGCCACCACATCCCCGCAATCGTGAACTCACTGGCCTCGCGTCAGGAGTTCGTCACCGCCTACACCCCGTACCAGCCCGAGATCAGCCAGGGGACTCTCCAGGCGATCTTCGAGTACCAGAGCATGATGGCCGGCCTCACCGGCATGGAGGTATCCAACGCGTCCATGTACGACGGGGCCACGGCCCTGGCCGAGGCCGCGCTCATGGCCTTGAGGATCAAGGGCATCCGGCGGGTGGCGGTCACAAGGGCCATGCAACCCTCGTTTCGGAGCGTGCTCAGAACCTATCTCGCTCATGCGGACGTTGAAGAGATCGTTGAGATTCCCTTTGACCCGGCAACGGGCCAGACCGATCTCAAGGCCCTGGAAGAGTCGGCGGGTCAGGATACGGCCTTTTTCATCCAGAGTCCGAACTATTTCGGCGTGATCGAACCCATGGAGCAGGTGGCCCGGATCGTCTCGGGCAGGGCGGGGTTCTGGGGTATCGCGGTCACCGAGGCGCTCTCTCTGGGCATCCTGAAGGCCCCCGGAGAATACGGCCCCGATGTGGTTGTGGGCGAAGCCCAGTCCTTCGGCAACCCGGCCGGCGCAGGAGGCCCCCTGCTGGGATTCTTCTGCACCCGGAAAGAGCATGTCCGCCGGATGCCCGGCAGGGTGGTGGGACTCACGAAAGATCGTGAGGGCTCCCAGGCCTTCTGTCTCACCCTCTCGACCCGCGAGCAGCACATCCGCAGGGAAAAGGCCACCTCCAACATCTGCACAAACCAGGGCCTCTGCGCCCTGAGGGCCGCAATCTATCTAAGCGCCATGGGGCCGAAGGGGTTGAGGGAAACAGCCCTGCAGTGCGCGTCCGGGGCACGATTCCTCATGGGCCTGCTCAAAGACAAGGGCATCGCGCCCGTCTTCTCGGCCCCGGTCTTCCACGAGTTCGTGATCCCCATGGACGAGGACAGGCTGAAAAAACTCAAGAGCGCAGGGATCGTCCCGGGCATCCCGGTTGCACGGCAGTATCCGGAGATCCCCCCTTCCGTGCTCGTCACCGTAACCGAGATGAACACCCAGGAGGAATGCAGATGTCTGGCAGCGAATATGTAACGCATTTCCCGGAGGTGAGGGAACCTCTGCTCAACCTGAAAGGCGCACCCGGAAAGAACAAGCGCGTGCTCCCTGCTCCCTTTGACCCTGCCGGGGCCGCAGACCTGCCCGGCACCGGGGGCCTGCCGGATCTTCCCGATGTCTCGGAGGTGGAGACTGTCAGGCACTTCACTCGGCTCTCGCGGCTGAACTATGGCATCGATCACGGCATGTACCCTCTGGGCTCGTGCACCATGAAGTACAACCCCAAGATCACCGAGGAGATTGCAGCCCGGCTCGCGCCGGTCCACCCCGCCGACACCGGGGCCATGGGGCCTGTGCTGGAACGGCTCGCCCAGCTCCAGGACTACCTCGGGGAGATCTGCGGCATGGACGCGTGCTCGCTCTGGCCCGCTGCGGGCGCTCACGGCGAGCTCACCGGCATGATGGTCATCAAAAGGGCGCTGAAGAGCCGGGGAGAGCATCGGCGCACGGTGCTCATCCCGGACACGGCCCATGGGACCAACCCGGCATCCTGTACCATTGCCGGCTTCGTCACCAAGGCCATCCCATCAGGAGAGAATGGATACCTGGAGGCGTCAATCCTGAGGCAGCATCTCAACCACGACACGGCTGCGCTCATGATCACCAATCCCAACACCTTAGGCGTCTTCGAGCAGGAGATCCATACCATCGCAGAGCTCCTCCACGAAAACGGGTCGTACCTCTATATGGACGGGGCCAATCTCAATGCAATCATGGGCATCGTGCGGCCCGGAGACATGGGGGTCGACTGCATGCACGTCAACCTGCACAAGACCTTCGGCACCCCCCACGGAGGAGGCGGGCCGGGCAGCGGGCCCGTGCTGGTCAGGAAGGAGCTGGAACCCTTCCTTCCCGCCCCCCGGATCGTCCGCGATGCTTCAGGGGCGTATGTCCTTGAAGAAGAACCGCATCCCGAGAGCATCGGCAAGGTGCACTCCTGCATGGGGAACGTGAGCGTATGCATCAAGGCGCTTGCGTATATCCTGAGCCTGGGTCACTTGGGTCTGCGGGAGGCGGCGACCACCGCGAGCCTCAATGCGCTCTATATCAAAAACAGGCTGAAAAAATTCTTCGACCTCGCCTATGATACGCCTACGCTCCACGAGTTCGTCTTCAGCGACGCTCTGCAGAAGGAGGCCGGCGTGACAACCATGGACATGGCGAAGGCCCTCATGGACTTCGGGTTCCACCCGCCCACCGTCTACTTCCCCCTGGTGGTGGCCGGTGCGCTCATGATCGAACCCACGGAAACAGAGCCTCTTCAGGAACTGGACCGGTTCGTCCAGGCCATGGAAAACATCGCGGCAATGAGCCGCGAGGAGCCGGAAAAGACCCATGAATCGCCTCTGGCCGCCCCTGTGTTGCGGGTGGATGAGGTGTGGGCGGCGAGGAATCTCATACTTACCTGGCCTGACGAGCGAATCCAACCCGGAGAAGAAGGTATCTAAATGAGTAAGAAAAGAGAAAAACAGACCGACTCGGATCTGGTTCGCGAAGTCAAGCAGGGCGATCCTGCGGCCATGGAGGAAATCGTGAAGCGCTACTCGAATAAGGTATACAACCTTGCATACCACCTTACTCGAGATGCCCATGCCGCCGAAGAGATCATGCAGGACGTGTTTCTGACCGTCATCGCAAAGATCGGCACCCTGACCACCGAGGCGTATTTCTCCACCTGGCTCTACCGGGTGACCACCAACGCCGCGTACGGCTATCTGAGAAAAGAAAAGAAGTTCTCCGAACAGACTCCTGTAGAAGATATTGATCAGGAGCAGTTCTTGGAGTATGATTGGACAAATCTTCCGGACGATGTGCTGCTCTCCGAGGAGAGCAAGGAGGTATTGAGGAGGTCCATCGACTCGCTGCCCGAGGCAATGAGGACGGTGGTAGTCCTCAAGGACGTGGAAGGGCTCAAGAATGAGGAAATCGCCGAGACGCTCGGTATCAGCGTACCGGCTGTCAAGTCCAGGTTGCACAGAGGCAGGCTCATTCTGAGACAGCTCCTTTCAGAGTACTTCAGCAAGTACACAGAGCCTTCAAAGGAGGAAGAATGAACTGCAAGCTCTGTTCGGCCCTGTTTCAGGAGTTTCTGGATAACTCGCTGTCCGAGGAACTCATTGTCGAGGTTCAGAACCACGTCCGGGCCTGCAGTAAGTGCAGGGTCTCGCTGCGCACCTACACCGTGACCGTCACCCTCTCCCGTAAGGTCGATCCGCCCTGCTGCGTGAGCCGGGAGACGCTCGACCGGCTCAGAAAGATCATCCGGGAAAACTTTTCCAAATCGCGCGGAGCCGTGGTTTAAAAGATCGCGCTCCCGGGACGAAGAGAGCCTGTTTGCCGTACAGACCTTCTCATCCTGCAAAAAGGCCCTTCATAGCTATCTTTCCTCCCCTGTGAAACCCACGCCCCTCCAGGCGTTGTCCGCCGTTGAGATAGATTGGTCTTATTCTGGTGATTTTCATTGATTTTTCCATATACGGCTGGTAGTGTGAAATGCTGCTGTCTGTGGCAAAAGGGCTGCAGTAATTTCATTTATAAAAAGGATGTCAATTCCATGGCAGGGAGTAATCAGGGCAGAGAGCATGCCAACGCACCCAGCGCATCCACCGGTTCCGAAGCTCCTTTGAGGATCTGCCTCTTCACCTACCGCGGGAACCCCACCTGCGGCGGCCAGGGGGTGTATACCAAGAGGCTCAGCAGGGCACTGGCCGATCTGGGCCACAAGGTCGACGTGGTTTCCGGGCCGCCCTACCCCGTTCTCGACAGCGACATCACCCTCCACAAGCTGCCAAGCCTCGACCTTTACAATCCTGATGACCTCTTCCGGGTCCCGAGTCTCAAAGAGCTGACCTCGCCGGTCAATCTCATCGAATGGCTCGGTGTATCCAGCGGCGGGTTCCCCGAGCCCTTCACGTCGGGAATACGCGTGTGGAACTTCATGCGAAAGAACGCCCGGAACTACGATGTGTTCCACGACAACCAGTGCCTCGCCTACGGCCTTCTGGGCATTCAGGCCATCGGCGTTCCAACCGTGGCCACCATCCACCACCCCATCACCGTGGACCGGGACGTGGAGGTGAGCTCGGAAAAGATCTGGTGGCGCAAGCTGAAGGTGAGGCGGTGGTACTCCTTCATCAACATGCAGAAGCGCGTGTCGAGGAGGCTCTCCCACATCATCACGGTGTCCGAGGCATCCAAGGACGACATCAGCAGGCAGTTCGCAATCCCGCCCTATAAGTTCCGCGTGGTGGCAAACGGCATCAACACCGACATCTTCCATCCTGTCGAGGGCATCAAGCGCGAGGAAAACCAGATCATGGTGACCAACAGCGCAGACACCCCCCTGAAGGGGCTGCGCTATCTCATCGAGGCGGTTGCATCCATACGGCGGTATCGCGACGTCAAACTGACGGTCATCGGCAAGCCGAAGAAGGACGGGGTCATAGACCGGCTCGTGAACAGCCTGGGCGCTCATGACTACATCACCTTTACCGGACGCATCCCTGACGAGGACTTCGCCAGCTACTATGCCAGAACCACCATAGCGGTCGTTCCCTCCCTGTACGAGGGGTTCGGGCTGCCCGCAGGAGAGGCGATGGCATGCCGGGTACCGGTGATCAGCACCACAGGAGGCGCCCTGCCCGAGGTGGTGGGGGACGCGGGCGTGCTGGTGAAACCGGGCGATGCCCGCGCGCTGGAAAAGGCCATCGTCGACCTGCTGGACAATCCCGAAAAGCGCGACGTCCTGGCCAGGGCCGGGTATGAGCGGGTAAAAAGGCATTTCACATGGTCGAACACGGCTCAGGATGTCGTGAATGTCTACCGGGAGGCCATCGGTGCTCACAGTTGATTTCTCACGCCTGCCCCTGCCGAAAGGCTCCTGGGTGCTCGATGCCGGGTGCGGCTCGGGCCGCCACCTGGGCGAGGCCTTCCGCCGCCGCGACGTCAACGTGGTGGGCATCGACATGAGCAGGAGGGACGCAGACACTGCCAATCGAATGCTCAATACCATGATCGGCGCGGCAGAGGACGGCGGCGGGATCAAGCTGGTGAGCGTGAGTGACATCACCAGGCTGCCCTTTCAGGACGCATCCTTCGATGTTGTCATCTGTTCTGAGGTGCTCGAGCACATCCCGGACCATCTGCAGGCGATCCGGGAGATCGTCCGGGTGCTCAAACCCGGAAAGTCGCTGGTGGTGAGCGTGCCCAGATATATGCCCGAGCGGATCTGCTGGGCACTCTCCTCCGATTACCACAACGAAGAAGGCGGACACATCCGCATCTTCCGAAAGAAAGAACTCCTCGAGCTGCTGGAGAGCGCCGGGACCCGGTGCATCGGCACCGCATGGGCGCATTCGCTGCACAGTCCCTACTGGTGGCTGAAATGCCTGGTAGGGCACAAGAACGACGAATTCCCCCTGGTCAGGCTCTATCACCGGTTTCTAGTATGGGACATCATGAAGAAACCCCTTTTGACCCGGTTTCTCGACCGGGTGTTGAATCCTGTTATTTCGAAGAGCATCGTACTCTACTTGAGGAAAGGTGATTCTTATGGAGCGTGAATTCCAGTATCACAAATTGTCCCACCCGGTGGAGATCGACATCCTGGCGGCATCCATAGCCGATGTGCAGCTTCCATCCGGTGAAATACCCTGGCACGCCGGGGGCAAGACCGACCCCTGGGACCATGTGGAGGCGGCAATCGGGCTGTCCATCGGCGGTTATCTGGAGCAGGCGAGACGCGCCTTCGAGTGGCTCGCATCCACGCAGCTTCCCGACGGGAGCTGGTATTCCGCCTACCGCCAGGGCCAGGCCGAGGATACGACCCGGGAATCGAACCACTCGTCCTACATTGCGGTGGGGGTTTTCCACTACTACCTCATCACCCAGGACCGGGCGTTCCTGGAATACATCTGGCCCACGGTGTCCGCAGGCATCGACTATGCCGTTGCACTGCAGGGCCCGGGCGGGGAGATCTACTGGGCCAGGAACCCCGAGGGCAACATCGATCACATGAGTCTGCTCACAGGCTCGTGCTCGGTGTACATGAGCCTTAAATGCGCCCTTGTTCTGGCCTTTCTCCTGGGCGAGAGCAGGCCCCGGTGGCAGATGGCCTTGAGGAGGCTCGAAGATGCCATCCGCTACCGCAGGTATCTCTTCAACAAGACCAAGTCGCGCTACTCCATGGACTGGTTCTACCCCGTGCTCTGTGGAGCGCTGACGGACGGCGAAGCGAAAAAGAGAATTGACAAATACTGGAACAAGTTTGTAGTGGAGGGCCTGGGCGTCAGGTGTGTGTGCGACAGCCCGTGGGTCACCATGGCCGAATCGTCCGAGCTCATCCTCGCTCTGGCTGCCATGGGAGAGACCGAGCCGGCGCAGACACTCCTTATGTGGATATTGAACAAGAGGCACGACGACGGAAGCTACTACTGCGGGATAACCTTCCCCGACATGGTGGTCTGGCCGGAAGAGAAGCTCACCTGGACCAATGCAGCGGTCATGATGGCGGCCGACGCCCTGTATCACATCACCCCTGCATCCCAGCTCTTCAACCACTCCTTCTGGCAGGAGGGGCAGAAATCCCACATGTACCGCTTCCTCAAGAAAAGGCATCCGGTGTTCAGCATCAAGGAGGCCTTCTGCTCGCACATGCAGGATATGAGGGCTTAAGCTCATTGATCAGGGACTACAGGCCGTACTACATCAAAAAACTCGATCTGCTTTTCAGGGACTGGTATGCCGGGCATTTCCTGAGGCCGCAGTTCAGGCGCCTGGGGAAGGGCTGCACCTTCATGAAGCCGTGGCACGTCCGCGTCTTCGGGGCTCCCATCGACCTGGGTGACTACGCGAACGTCATCACGACACCGGAGCACAAGGTAAGGCTCACAGTCTGGTCCGCGGAAAAGGGCAAGGGGTTCATCACAATAGGGAACTACTGCCTCATCTGCCCCGGAGTGCGCATCAGCTCGGCCACCGGCATCACGATCGGCGACAGCACCATGATGGCCAGCGGGGTGTACATCACCGACGCCGACTGGCACGGGATCTATGACCGGACCGACTACATCGGGGGCACCGCGCCCGTGGTCATCGGCCGCAATGTCTGGCTCGGCGACGGCAGCATCGTGTGCAAGGGAGTCACCATCGGGGACAACAGCATCATCGGCGCAGGCTCGGTGGTCACCCGGGACATCCCGCCCAATGTCATCGCGGCCGGGAGCCCGGCCGTGCCCCTGCGCGATCTGGACACAAACCGCCCCATGAAAACCCGGGAGCACTGGTTCGCCGACGCGGCCAAGCTCGAGCGGGACATCGACGCGATCGACCGGGACATGCTGAAAGGAAACACGCTCCTGGGATGGCTCAAGTCCATTGCCTTTCCCAGGAGAGAGACGGAGGAATCCCCATGAGAATCGCACTCGTCGCCTCACCCTATCCCCTGGAAGAGGCCCCATCTCCTCCGCTCGGCCTGTCGTACGTAGCCGCAGCATGCGAGGCGACGGGCGCCACGGTGAGGATCTTCGACTACATCGTGAGCAAGTACACCCCGGAAAAACTCGCTCAGGCGCTGGACGCCTTCAGGCCTCACGCGGTGGGGGTGAACTCGGTCACCATGAACTTTCACCAGGCCGCGGCCATTGTCCGGGATGTCAAGCAATATAACCCGGACATCATCACCATGATGGGCGGCCCCCACGTCTCGTTCGACATCGAGAATACCCTGCGCACATATCCGGAGCTCGACCTCATCGTGGTCGGCGAGGGAGAGCAGACCCTCTCCGAGCTCGTGCCCGTTCTCACCTCACCTGAAGAATGGGAACATATCGCCGGGATCGCCTTCCGCAAAGACGGCGAACCTGTCATCACTCCCGCCCGACCCCTGATCGAAGACCTGGATTCGCTCCCGCTTCCCGCCCGCCACCTGCTGCCAGTGTCGCGCTACCTTGCCCTGGGCTATCCGGTGAGCATCATCACGAGCAGGGGGTGTCCGAACAAGTGCATCTTCTGTCTGGGCAGGCGCATGGTGGGGTACAAGGGAAGATTCAGAGACCCGAAGCTGGTGGTGGACGAGATCGAGCAGATCCTCGCCATGGGATTCACCCGGATCAACATCGCCGACGATTTGTTCACGGCCAGCAAACAGCGGGTCAACGCCCTGTGCGAAGAGATACTCAGACGTGACGTGAAGTTTGCCTGGAGCGCATTCGCCCGGGTCAACACCGTTGACCGGGAGATCCTGGACATCATGAGGAAGGCCGGATGCGATGCCATCAGCTTCGGCATCGAGTCGGGCAATCCGGAGATACTCAAGCGGGTCCGGAAGGGGATCACCGTCGAGCAGGCAAGGGAGGCGACCCGGATCTGCAAGGAGGCGGGCATCACCACCCATGCATCTTTCATGGTCGGGCTGCCGGGCGAGTCCCCCGAGACGCTCCAAGACACGGCACGTCTCGCGCAGGAGCTGGGCATCTACTATGGATATCACATGCTGGCCCCCTTTCCGGGCACCACGGTGCGTGAGGAGATCGAGAAGTACGATCTGGAGATCCTCACCGACGACTGGTCGCTCTACGACGCCAACCACCCCGTGGTGCGCACTTCCCGGGTGAGCCCGGAGGACATGGAGGCGTTCGTGCGGGCCTGCGAAGATTTCCTCGACCATCAGTGGCAGGAGGTACTCAAGCGGTACGAAAGCAGACAGTGCACCCCCCACGAGGAGCTCCTGGTGGTGGGCAAGAAGAGGATGCATCTCATCTTCAAGCTGCTCAGCGAAGACATCATCGAGCAGCTCGCCGCACCGGCAGCACCGGGTACGGACCCCGCGGCCCTCTTCACTCCCGCCGTCCTGCAAAAGGTCGGGGGAGACGGTTCCTTCGTGTCATGGACCTTGAAGACGCTGATCGACGCGGGATACATCAAGTACGAGTCGGCGAACGGAAACTCCCGCCTCTACTGGACCCACAACCTGGAAGTGGACCGTCTACCAGTCGCGTAGGCGCCTGACCGCCTCCGGCACTTCGCCTGTCGACAGCCTCCTGAGGATGCCCAGGGTCTTGAACCGCGGCTCCTCTTTGAAGAGTCCTGATTCTACGGCGAGCCGATAGACATAATACGGGGCCTGGCCGCCGTCCTTGGGGTCGGGGAAGATGTCGTGGATCAGGAGATAACCGCCCGGCATGAGGTGGGGCATCCATGATGTGTAGTCGGTGAACACTGCCGGGTAGCTGTGGCCGCCGTCGATGAAAACCAGGCTCAAAGGCGTGGCCCACATGCGCGCTGCCACCTCCGACGGGGCCACAATGGGCACTACCGTGTCTTCGAGCGACGCCAGCTCGATGGTTCTGCGAAAGTGCCTGAAGGTGTCCACCCTCCCCAAGGCCTCGTCATAGAGATCCGGGTCGAAGTATTCCTGCCCTTTCTGCTGCTCCTCAGACCCCCGGTGATGATCGATGGAGAAGAGAACGCCCCCGCCCTCCTTGCAGCCGAGCCCCAGATAGACTGCGGATTTTCCGCAGTAGCTCCCGATTTCCAGGCAGGGGCCTCTGGCGCTTGCAGCTCGTGCCATGTCATAGAGCATCAGGCCTTCTTCGTAATCGAGAAAGCCCTTGATGTCGAGAGCGGCAACGTCGCTGATCTTCATGTCCTTTTTCCTGCACATCAGTATTTATCAAGCTGGAGGAACGGTAAAGAATACTGGCGGGAGAGTCAAGGAGATTTTCCCTTGAAAAAAATCTGTTCTCGACTGGTTCTTATAAAGTTTTTTTTCTCAAGAACCGAACCCTCTCTTTGTGAAGAAAGAGTACAAGGTAGATGTGAGCATAACCCAGGGAGGACTCGTCGCCAGTATCAAGGTCACGCCATTGGCCGCAGAGGTGTCCTCCGTCAATGTATCCGATCTCTATGATGCACTGCAGGAAGCCGGAGTGTGCTTCGGCATATGGAACGACGTGATCTACCAGATCTCCGAATACAAAACTCTCAACAAGTGGGTTACGGTCGCCAAGGGCGAGCAGCCCGGCGAAGGAAAAGACGGGTATGTCGTCTGCCATTTCAACAAGGACGGCACCAAGGCGAAACTCAAGGAAGATTTAAGCGGCAGGGTCAACATCAAAGACATGAACCTCATTCAGAACGTCACCGCGGGTGATGTTCTGTGCGAGCTCATTCCGCCCGAAACCGGGAAGAGAGGGACCACTGTCAAGGGAGAAGAGATCCCCGGCAAGGTAGGCTACCCCGCAAAGCTCCCTTCGGGCAAGGGCATCGAGGTGTCTCCCGACGGCAACAAGCTCTTGGCAGCCATCGACGGGATGGTGGTGTGGTCCGACACCGAAGTGAATGTAGAGCCGGTTTACGTAGTAGACAAGGTGGATTCGTCTACGGGGAATATCCGTTTCAACGGCTCTGTGGTGGTGAACGGAGAGGTTGGCGACGGCTACGAGGTTCATGCCCTGGAGGATGTGACCGTTGCCATGAGTGTGGGCCGCGTCACCATTACCGCCGGCGGAAACATCAGGATCGCCGGTGGAATCCTCGGGCAGGAGAAGGCACAAGTGACCGCTCAGGGCTCCATCCACGTGAAGTTTGTCCAGGATGCCCATGTCCGGGCCAGAAAAGAGATCGTGGTGGATGACTATATCCGCAACAGCGAGATCACTGCCGGAGGCCCCGTCGTCGTCAGGAGTCCCAATGGGTGGATCACAGGAAGCTCGGTCTCGTCGGAGTCCTGGATCTATTGCCATACCATCGGGCATGAGGCGAACCCGGTGAGCACCCGGCTCATCATCGGCCACAACCCTGCTCTTCTCAACGAGCGGGAGCAGGCCAAGGACGTCCTTGTCGAGAGAATCGGCGACTTTCTCAAGCTGCAGGCCTCCCTGGTCAAGCTCAGGATCCTCAAGACCAAGGGTTCGCTCACCAAGCAGCAGGAGGCGCTCTACACAAAGATCCTCGATGCCGCAGAGACTGTCAAGAACAACCTCTATTCCATCGATGCCAGGATCCGCGACCTCACCGACAAGATCAATGCAGTGTTTTCCGGCAACATCTATATCGATGGAGTCGCAAACGAGGGCACGATCATCATGATCGGCAAGGCCATACGGGAAATAGAACAGCCGCGGGTAAAGACCCAGTTTTCGCTGCGCAACAACGAGATCTTGGAGACAGAGTTTGTGATGCTTCAAGAAATCAAGGAATTACTGGAGTCCGAATAATGCCTGGATACAACAAGCAGCAGATCGCAGACGCCATTGCGTCGGGCAAGCCCCTCGAAGGTGAGGACTTGAGGGGTCTCGACCTGAGCAAGCTCGACCTCGGCGGTGCGAACCTGAGAGGGTCGGATCTGAGAAACGTCAATCTCGCGGACACAAACCTTCAGGAAGCTCACCTGGAGCGTGTGAACCTCGAAGGCGCGATCCTTCACAACACAAACTTCACCGGCGCACATCTCTCAGAGGTCACACTAAAGGACTCGGACTTAAGCTCATGCACCCTCACCCGGATAACCGCGCTGAACAGCCAGTTCCTCAGGGTGACCTTTAGTGGTCAGGACATGTCGAAATCCAGACTGACGGGCTCAACCATCATCTGCTCCCATTTCAAAGACGTCGACCTGACAGAGTCAGACCTCCAGAAGATGAGGGTCCTGTTTTGCATCATGGAATCGTGCAACTTGGACAAGTGCACCTTGAACGAATCCAATTTCGCGCTGACCAGATTCACCAAGATAACCATGAACGAATCAGGGCTCACCCAGACCTCCTTCATGTCCGCATCCATGGAAGACGTCCAGCTGAAAAATTCGATTCTTGACCGGGTCGATCTCACCCTCGTCAACGCAGAAGGCCTCGACATCACCGGGGCCATGCAGCGCGGGATCATCATGGAGCGCGCCAAGGTCAAGAACCTTACCCGGTAAGCAGGCTTCTTCTCCAGACCACGCCCTCACCTCCCTCGTATTCATGCCGGCTGTCAGGAAGCGAGTGATAGATGGAACCCCTCCCGGGAGCAGCTCAGCCTCATGTGCGCACTTACGACAAGATGTACTGAGAGGATATTTGACCGGCTTGCAGGAACAGGGAAAGCCGGCCGGTTTCTCGCCGGGGGATTCCTTACGATGATAGAGAGGTTATCCCGGATAGAGAAAAAGGGCATGTGCTCAAAAAGAGCATATGCCCTTCAATAGGGTGTTGATACTATTCTTTTCTTATTCCTTGTTTCTCTTGCCTTCACATCTTTTCCGCGCCAGCCTAGTGGCTCGCGCCAAAGGATTTTGTCACATCAATCGGTGAATTGAAGTGGCTTTCCGAGAGGCTGTTGATCATGTCGATCACCTCCTGGGGAGCGCCGTTTGACCGGGCCTTGCTTATGAGATCATCCTTGCTTGCCGGATAATCCACACCTTTGAGATATTTTTCCAATTCGGCAGCACTTCTTGGATTAGCCATCTTTTCTTCCTCCTTGCTTGGTTTCGAGTCAAGAGTCGACTCCTTAAGTACTCCAATGATTCGATATCCCTCTTCCGCACATACACCTGAGACCTGATCAGGGTCAGTACGCTTCCTGTCGCTCAACAGGCTGGAAGGGGCATTGTTGACACCATTACATTATATTTCGTTGCCCTCCTTTCTCAATCAGCCTCGAAAAAGGAAGGATGGGACTTATTTCTGACCCCATTGACCGGGAAACGTAAAAGCCAGGAGTGGGAGGGACAAGCCCGATCCCGGCGTATCGTTTCCGTGCTATTTCTTCCAGAACACCGGGCTCAAAACGACCAGCACGGTGTAGACCTCCAGCCTGCCCACGAGCATGCAGAAGGTGAGAAGGGCCTTGCCCAGGTAAGGGATGTCCGCGTAGCTCCCGGCGGGCCCGACCGATGCGAGGCCCGGGCCGATGTTGCCGACACAGGCGATCGCTGCCGAGACAGCGGTGATGAAATCCACGCCCAGGAGCGCCAGCACGAGTGCGGAGATGATGAAGATGAGGATATAGTAGATGGAGAAGCCCACCACCGAGCTCAGGACTTCTGCAGACACCGGGGTCCTGTCCCACTTGATGGCCACCACCGCATGGGGGTGAACGAGCTTGAGGATCTCCCGGTGGGCATACTTGACGAGAATACCCAGCCGCATGACCTTCATCCCGCCGGCCGTCGAACCTGCGGAGCCGCCGATGAACATGAGCAGCAGCAGCACCATCTGGGCCGCAACGGGCCAGACTGTGTAGTCGTAGGTTGCGTACCCGGTCGTGGTCATGATGGAGGCCGCCTGGAATGACACGAACCTGAAAGCCTCACCGAGCGAGCCGTACATGCCGCGGGTGGACCACAGGATGAAGAGCACGCTGGCTGCGAACAGGGTGATGTACCACCTGAACTCCTGGCTCCTCGCATACCGGGAGAGCTTGCCCGTCAGGGCGAAATAGTGCAGGGTAAAGCTGGTGCCTCCCAGGAGCATGAAGATGGTGAGCACAATATCGACATAGGCGCTGTTATAGGCTGCGATGCTGGCGGTCTTTACCGAGAACCCGCCCGTGGCCATGGTGGTGAACCCGTGACAGACGGCGTCGAACCAGCTCAGGCCGCCTCCCATGAGCAGGATGATCTCCAGAAAGGTCAACCCTACGTAGATGCCCCAGAGGAGCTTGGCGGTCTCGGTGATCCTCGGCTTGAGCTTATCGATCGTGGGCCCTGGCGACTCGGCCTTGAAGATCTGCATGCCGCCTACGCTCAGATAGGGCAGGATCGCGATGGTGAGCACGATGATCCCCATGCCGCCAAACCATTGGATGAGGGAGCGCCACAGGAGAAGGCCTTGAGGAAGGGCCTCGATGTTCACCAGGATCGTGGCGCCCGTGGTGGTGAAACCGGAGACTGTCTCGAACAGGGCGTCGAGATAGTGGGGGATGTACCCGCTCAGCCAAAAAGGGAGCGCCCCCAGAACCCCTGCCAGGCTCCATGCGAGGGTGACGAACAGAAAACCCTCACGGTGCATGAGCTCGCCTGAGGGTCTGGAGGAAAAGGCGAGCATGACCAGTGCCGTGGCGATGCTGATGGAAAAACCCGCAACAAGGCCGGTCAGATCGTCTCCGCGGGTCTGGTACGAGAGAAAGATGCACGGCAGAAGGCCCAGGGACAGAAACAAGAGCCCCCTGCCGAGCAGGTTGACCAGCATGCGAATGTTCATGCCCGCCGCCCGCACCTCTCATGAGTGCATACCGGCACTCTCTCTGTGATCCCGGTCATTGGGGCCTGAACCGGCCGGATGATTGTCTGCGCCCCTCCATCCACTGTTCATTCCACCCTTTTATGCCTGAAAAGTAAGGTATCAGAAATAGTCGAGCTTCACACTCAAGACCTTCTCCACCTTGGGCATGGTTCCCTTCTTGGCGAAGATGATGACACGGTCCCCGGGGTCGATGACGGTATCGCCCTTGGGCGCGATCACCTTCCCCTCTCCTGCCCGGATGACGCCTGCAATGATGGCGTCCTTGGGCCACTTGATGTCCTTGATGGGCCGCTCCACCAGGTCGGAGGTCTCCATGGCCTCCACCTCAAGCACCTCGGCCTCGATGTCGGAGAGGCTGGTCATGGAGAATATCTTGCCCTTGCGGATGAACTGGAGGATCTTGGCCACCGCCGCCATCCGGGGATTGACGACCACGTCCACGCCGATATCGCTCACCAGGGACACATAGTCGGAATTGTTCACCTGAGAGATCACGTGGGGGCAGCCGATCCGCTTGGCGAGCAGAGACGAGAGGATATTGGCCTCTTCGTCGTTCGACACGGCGATAAAGACATCCTGGTTGGATACCCTCTCGGCCTGAAGCAGGTCCCGGTTCATGGCCGGGATGTTCAGCACCGTGGTCCGGGAAAGCCGCTCGCTCAGATCGATGCACCGCTTCTCGTCGAGCTCGATGAGCTTGACACTTATGTTCCTGCGCTCAAGGGCCGAGGCGAGCATCTCTCCGGTGATGCTTCCGCCGTAGATCATGATATTCTGCATGGGCTTGCGGTATGTGCCCATGAAGGTAAGGATCTCCCGGTTGTCGCCCTGATCGAGCACGACGTATACCCTGTCTCCGGGAAGGATCTTGTCGTTGCCTCTGGGGATGAGGAGGTTCATCTGCCGCAGGATGGCGGCGATGAGGAAGTTCATGCCGTTGGTGTTGGACGAGGTGGATATCTCCTGGAGACTCCTGTACACCAGGGGGGAGTTGGGGCCGATCTTGAACCCGCCCAGGCGGATTCTGCCATCGGCGACCTGCACGGCGTCCTGGCACCCCGGGATATCGATGATGTTCATGATGGTGTTGACCGCTTCCTGCTCCGGGTTGATGATGAGGTCGATGTCGAGATATTCCTCTTCAAAGATCTTGCGGGACGATTCATACTCCTTGTTTCGGATCCGCACGATCTTGGTGGGGATATCCGCGAACGACCCGGCGATGAAGGCGGCCACGAGGTTGACCTCGTCGGAGTCGGTCACCGCAATGAGCATCTCGGCGTGCTCGAGATTGGCCTTCTTGAGTGTCTTGATGCTCGATCCGCTCCCCCAGATCACCTGGGCGTCGATCATCTGGGAGAGCTTGTTGACCTTGGCCTCGTCCTTCTCTACGATGTAGACGTCGATGTTCTCTTCCGTGAGGCGCCTTGCAATCATGAAGCCGACCTCACCGGCGCCGATGATGAGCACGCTCATGATTTCACCTGGATGATGTCTGTCTGCAGGTGCGCTTTGAGTGATACCTTGGTCTTCTGAAAACCGAGCAGGGCCTCGTCTACGTCGTATCCGCTGCAGAGAAATGTGGGGGTGAACTCTACGTCGCGGGCTTCCAGGATCAGGCCGTGCAGAAAATGCTCGGCCACCACGCTCGTGTCGAACCCGGGAATGCCGCTTCCCGGCAGGGCCATGCATACGGCACGCTTCTTCAGGTTCACCATAGTGCGGGCTATGAGCCGGCCTGCCTCGCGCATCTTCTCCTCATCGAACTCACCCATGGGGCCGAGGCCCACGAGCAAAAAGCCCTCGGGCAGGGCCGCATCGAACCCGCATATGAGCACCTTCTCTCCCCACCGGCCGCCGAGCGTGCCGTCCATGAGCAGCCTGGAGATGGCGGTGTCGAGCCGCCAGTCCAAGAGCCCGGTCATGCCCTTGAGAGGCCGCTCGTCGCTGAAGCACCACAGAACCGGAAACTCAGAGAAGATAGAACCCGGATCGCGGGTATCAACCAGGATTTTCATCAGACGACACCTCTGTGCGCACCCTGTCGAGAACCCCGTTGGCAAATGCGGGGAAACGGGGAGACCCGAACTTTTTGGCAAGCTCGATCCCCTCATTGATGGCGACCTTGTAGGGGATGTCCGGCTTGAACACCAGCTCGTAGGTGGCAATGCGCAGAATGTTCCGGTCCGTGGTGGACATCCGGCTCACCGACCAGTTCTCCGACGCGGCCTCGATGAGCTCGTCGATCCGGTGCAGGTGTGCATACACCCCGTTGATGAGATCTTGGGCATAGGGCACCACGTCCTTGTCCTCGACGAAATGGCCGATAAAGTCCCGGAGCGTATCTTCGGTGTGGTTCTTGGTGATATCGACCTGGTACAGGTACTGCAGGGCAATCTCTCGTGCCTTGGTCCGGATTCTCATATCCGTTTGTTAGATCTGCGCGTAGAGATCCATCATCTCCAGCAGCGCCATGGCGGCATCGAAGCCCTTGTTCCCCGCCTTGGTGCCGGCCCGCTCGACTGCCTGCTCAATGGTGTCGGTGGTGAGCACCCCGAAGATTACCGGGCAGGGCGCCTCCAACGAGACCAGGGCGACCCCCTTGCTGACCTCTGAGGCCACATAGTCGAAATGCGGAGTGGAGCCCCTGATCACCGCGCCCAGACAGATGACGCCGTCCACCTTCTTCGCCTGGGCAAGCCTCTTGGCCACCGGCGGGATCTCGAAGGCCCCGGGGACCCGGTAGATCGTGACGTCCTTTTCCTCCACCCCGTGCCTCTTCAGGGCGTCCATGGCGCCTTCGATGAGCCGTGCGGTGATGAAGTCGTTGAACCTGCTGGCAACGACTGCGACCTTCTTCCCCTTGCCGATTAACTTCCCCTCAATCACGCCTGCCATCTATACGACCTCCAATATATGACCCATCTTCTCTTTCTTGGTCTTCAGATACTTCTTGTTCTCCTCGGTGGGAGGTATCTCTATGGGCACCCGTTCGACGACCTCGAGGCCGTATCCCTCCAGGCCGATGATCTTCTTGGGGTTGTTGGTCATCATGCGCATCTTCCGCACGCCCAGGGCCACGAGGATTTGGGCGCCCAGGCCGTAGTCGCGCAGGTCGGGGGCGAAGCCCAGCTCCACGTTGGCCTCCACGGTGTCCCTGCCGTTCTCCTGGAGATGGTAGGCCTTGAGCTTGTTGATCAGACCGATGCCCCTGCCCTCCTGGCGCATGTACACGATCACGCCCTTGCCTTCCTCCTCGATCATCTCCATGGCCCTGTGGAGCTGGTCGCCGCAATCGCAGCGCGCAGAGTGGAACACGTCGCCGGTGAGGCATTCGGAATGGACCCTCACCAGGACCGGCTCGTCGGGGGTGATGTCACCCTTCACCAGTGCCACGTGCTCCTTCTTGTCGACATCGTTCTCGAATCCGATGAGCTCGAAGTCCCCGTACGGCGTGGGCATCTTGGCCCTCACAGCCTCTCTCACCAGGATCTCGTTCCTCATCCGGTAGGCGATGATGTCGGCGATGGTGCATATTTTAAGACCGTGCTCCCTGGCAAATGCCTCGAGCTGGGGCCGCCGGGACATGGTTCCGTCGTCGTTCATGACCTCACAGATCACTGCGCCGGGTCTCAGGCCCGCCATCCGGCACAGGTCCACCGAGCCTTCGGTCTGGCCGGTGCGCACCAGCACTCCGCCTTCGCGGGCCCTCAAGGGAAACACATGGCCCGGACGGGCGAGATCTTCGGGTTTCGTGTCTTCGGCAATGGCGGTGCGGATGGTGACGGCGCGGTCAGCGGCGGAAATGCCGGTGGTTACCCCCCGCTTCGCCTCGATGGAAACAGTGAAGCCGGTGCCGAACTGGCTCGTGTTGTCACGGACCATCAAAGGCAAATCGAGACGGTCCGCGATTCCGGGATCCAGCGAAAGGCAGATCAGGCCCCGCCCGTATTTGGCCATGAAGTTGATGGCTTCCGGGGTGACGAACTCCGCGGCCATGGTAAGGTCGCCTTCGTTCTCCCGGCCCTCGTCGTCCACGAGGATGATCATCCTGCCTTGTCTGAGTTCCTGAATCGCTTCTTCAATGGTGCACGTGGGCATGGTACTGCTCCTTACAGATATCCCTGCTTCTTCAAGAGCTCCTCCAGGGAGGCGCCGCCTTCCCGGTTCAGAAGCCTCTCGACATACTTTCCTATCACGTCAAATTCGAGGTTTACCCTATCACCGGGTCTTTTCAGTGTCAAGGAAACCACGCCCGCGGTGAAGGGAATGATATTTACCGTGAAAACATCGCCCTTAAGCTCGTTTACGGTGAGAGAAACGCCGTCTACGGCGATGGAGCCCTTTTCGACCAGGTAGCGGGCAAACCGTCTGTCGAAGAGAATTCCGATGCGGATCGACTCGCCCGCCCTGTCCACGCTCCTGATGGTCCCCATGGCGTCCACATGGCCGAGCACCAGATGCCCGCCAAGCCGTGTTGAGAGCGTCAGGGCCCGTTCGATGTTCACCTTCGAGTCCGGTTTCAGCGAGCCCAGGGTGGAGCGCGATACGGTCTCCGCCGAGGCCACGGCAATGAAGCGCCCTTTTTCGATGGCGGTGGCGGTCAGACAGACGCCGTCCACGGCAAAGCTGTCGCCCTCACGATCGTGCGAGAGGTCCATCCCCGTGTCCACGCAGAGCTCGAATCCCTGCTGATGGGGCCGGATACTCACGATCGTTCCCATGGCCTCGATAATGCCTGTGAACATGTCAATCCTCCAGACGGGCCGAGACGAGCACGTCGCCTCCGATGATCCTGGCACCTGTTACCACGAGGGGCACAGCCCCTGCAACCGTGTCCGGGGGGTCCCAGGCAACCAGGGGAATCCCGCCGCCAAGCAGCTTGGGCGCGATAAAGACGAGCAGCTCGTCGACCATGCGGGATCGGATCAGGCTCGACAGGATCGCGCTTCCCCCTTCAGCGACCACGGCGTGCAGCCCCATGGAGCCGAGCTCGTGCAGCACGTCCTGCCAGGAGAAACGGCCCGATTCGTCGGCGTGAAGCCGGACGATGCGGCTGCCGGTCTCGATGATCTCGGGCCTGCTCTGCGGCTCTGAGGCGGTGAAGACTATGGCACGCTCGCCCAGACACCGGGCGGCCGGCGGGATCACATAGGCGGGGTCGATGATGATCCGGTACGGGTCTCTTCCCCCCGGGCGCCGGCAGGTGAGCAGGGGATCATCCTTCTCCACCGTACCGATGCCCACCAGCACCCCGTCGGCCCGGTCCCTGAGCTCGTGCACATAGGCCCGGGACTCTTCGGAGCTGATCCACTTGGAATCACCTGACGGCGCGGCTATCCTTCCGTCCAGGGTCATGGCCGCCTTGATGATCAGATACGGGCGCTTCTTTTCCATCCAGAAGCGATACCAGGCGATGAGCTCGGCTGCCTGTTTCCGCGCCGCGCCCACCTCCACCTTGACCCCCTGCCTGCGCAGGGCGCGGATGCCGCGGCCCGCCACTACCGGATTGGGGTCCACGCAGCCCACCACGACACGGGCGATGCCCGCCTCCAGGATCGCATCGACGCAGGGGGGTGTCCGCCCGTAGTGGGAGCATGGCTCCAGGGTCACATAGAGTGTTGCGCCCCGGGCGGCCTCTCCCGCCTGCCTCAGCGCAAACACCTCGGCATGGGGCTCGCCCGCCCTGGGGTGAAAGCCTTCTCCGATGATACGTGAACCCCTGACCACGACCGCGCCCACCGGCGGGTTGGGTGCGGTGCGGCCCAGGCCTTTGCGCGCAAGCGCGACGGCCCGCATCATGTACCGGGTATCGCCCTTCATGACCCGCCCTTGTCGAACCCCTTGATCTCCTCCATGAATTCCTTCACATCCTTGAACTCACGGTACACCGAGGCAAACCGGACATAGGCCACCGGGTCGAGCCGGTGCAGGGCCTCCATGACCTTCTCTCCGATGTAGGTGGAGGGGACTTCGCGGTCCCACTTGGACTGAATGTCGTGGATGATCGAATCCTTGACGGCGTCGATGGCTTCGATGCTCACGGGCCTCTTCTCGCAGGCGGTGATGATCCCGGCGGTCACCTTGTTGGGGTCGAAGGCCTCCCGCCGCCCGTCCTTTTTCACCACCATGGGTATGGACTCTTCTACCTTCTCGTAGGTAGTGAACCGGTACGAACAGCGGATGCATTCCCTCCTGCGCCGGATGGAGCTCCCGTCCCGGCTTATCCTCGACTGGATGACCCTGTCTTCAAGCCCGGAGCACCTGGGGCAGCGCATGAATTATCCCAGCCCCCCGTAGATGGGGAACCGGCCCGAGAGGGCCTCCACGTCTGCGCGCACCCGCTCGATCTCCGCGGGGTCGCCCTTGGAGTCGATGACCCGCGCGATGAGCGATGCAACCTGCTCCATCTCGCCCTCCTTCATGCCACGGGTGGTGAGCGCCGGGGTGCCAAGCCTCACACCCGAGGTGACGAACGGGCTCCTGGTCTCGAAGGGAATGGTGTTCTTGTTGACCGTGATCCATGCCTGGTCGAGGAAGGCCTCGGCATCCTTGCCCGTGATGTCCTTGTTCGTGAGGTCCACGAGCATGAGGTGGTTGTCGGTGCCGCCCGAGACGAGGGAGAAGCCCCTTGAGATCAGCCCCTTCGCCAGGGCCTGCGCGTTCTTGACGATCTGCTGCTGGTATGCCTTGAACTCAGGCGTCATCGCCTCTTTGAGGGCCACGGCCTTTGCCGCGATGACGTGCATGAGCGGTCCGCCCTGCATGCCCGGGAACACCCGGGAATTGAGCGTCTTCGCATGTTCTTCCCGGCAGAGGATCATGCCGCCGCGGGGGCCGCGCAGGGTCTTGTGGGTGGTAGTGGTGACAAAGTCTGCATAGGGTACAGGGTTCGGGTGGAGGCCGGCGGCGACGAGGCCTGCGATATGGGCCATGTCGACCATGAAGTAGGCGCCCACCTCGTCGGCGATCTCGCGGAATATCTGATACTCGATCACCCTCGGGTAGGCGCTGGCGCCCGCGATGATCAGCTTCGGACTGTGCTGCCTGGCCAGGGAGCGCACCTGGTCGTAGTCGATGCGGTGGGTGTCTTCTCTCACCCCGTAGGGGACCACGTTGTAGAACTTGCCCGAGAAATTCACGGGGGAGCCCATGGAAAGGTGCCCGCCGTGGGGCAGACTCATGCCGAGGTAGGTGTCTCCGGGCTCCAGGATGGAGAAGTAGACCGCCATGTTCGCCTGGGAGCCGGAATGGGGCTGAACATTGGCGTGCTCTGCGCCGAAGAGCTTCTTCGCACGCTCGATGGCGAGCTCTTCAGCCACGTCGACATACTCGCAGCCGCCGTAGTAGCGTTTTCCCGGATATCCTTCCGCATACTTGTTGGTCAGCACGCTGCCCTGGGCCTCAAGCACAGCCTCGGACACGATGTTTTCCGATGCGATGAGCTCGAGCTTGTTTCGCTGGCGCCTGAGCTCGCCCATGATCGCCTGATACAGTTCGGGGTCTGTCTGTTTCACATGTTCATAACTCATGTACAACTCCTGTCTCGTAGAATATTCCCGGCAAGTTTCTCGATCTTGTCCAGCCTGGACTGGTGCCTCCCTCCTTCGAAGGGGGTGGTGAGCCACACGTGCACGATGTCCTGCGCCACGGCAGGCCCGAGCACCCTTCCTCCCAGGATGAGGCAGTTCGAATCGTTGTGCAGGCGGGACATACGGGCGGTATAGGCATCATGGCACAGCGTGCCCCTCACTCCGGGGACACGGTTGGCGCAGATGGACATTCCGATCCCGGTCCCGCAGATGAGGACGATACGGTCGCACTCCCCGCAGGCAAGCGCAGAGAGCGCCTTCTGTGCATAATCGGGATAATCGACAGACTCCGGGGCATCGGTCCCCAGGTCCAAGACCTCGCAGCCGTGCCCGGCAAGGGTCTCCTTGACAAGCCCTTTCAGATCCAGGCCTCCGTGGTCGCATGCGATTCCGATCTTCATCCCCTGTCCTTTCCCAGGACCAAAATAACATTCTGCCCGCCGAAGCCGAACGAATTGTTCAGGCAGTAAGAAACCTCCGAGTGCAGAGCTTTATTCGGAACGTAGTGTAGATCGCACTCAGGGTCCGGGTTGTCAAGATTTATCGTGGGCGGGATCACCCCGTTTCTCAAGACCAGGACGCAGATGATTGTCTCCAGCCCTGCAGCGCCCCCGATGAGATGTCCGGTCATGGACTTGGTGGAGCTGATCGGCACTCGGTAGGCGTGCTCGCCCAACGCCTTCTTGATCGCACGCGTCTCAATGGTGTCGTTGAGCGGGGTCGATGTGCCGTGGGCGTTGATGTAGCCGATGTCGGTCTTGTCGATGCCGGCGTTTTTCACGGCCTGCTCGATGGCATGTACCACGGCTGTGCCTTCGGGGTCCGGGGCCACGACGTGATAGGCGTCCTGGCTCATCGCCGAGCCTTCGAGCACGGCCAGGATCTCGGCCCCGCGCCTCTTCGCATGCCCGTATTCCTCCAGAACGAGCACCCCGCCTCCTTCGGCCATCACGAACCCGTCCCGGTCGAGACTGAAGGGCCGCGACGCCTTTTCGGGCGCGTCATTCCTGGTGGAAAGCGCCCTCATGGAGGCGAATGCGGCCAGGGAAAAAGGAGTCAGGCACGCCTCGACGCCCCCTGCCAGCATGCAGTCGGCCTCGCCGTACATGATCAGCCGGGAGGCAAGGGCCAGTGCGTGGCCACCGGTGGCGCAGGCAGAGGTGACCCCCATGCCCGGCCCCTTGGCCTGAATGCGTATGGAGCATTCGGCCGAGCCCATGTTGGTGATGAACATGGGCACCGTGACCGGAGACACTCTCCGGGCGCCGCGGGTATGGAATGTCTGGATCTGGCTTTCGATGGTGGCCATGCCGCCAGAGCCCGATCCGATCATCACGCCGATCCGCTCCGGAGGATAGGAGCCCTGATCGAGTCGAGCGTGGTGATATGCATCGAGACCTGCGGTCAACGCCATTTGAGAATACCGGTCCATGTGGCGCAATTCTTTGGACCCCAGGTACCGGCTCGGATCAAAACCCCGGGCGCGGCCGCCGAACATAACCGGCAGGCCGGAGAATTCTTCGATAGGTTCTATGCCTGATATTCCTTCGATAAGGTTGTTCCAGAGTCCGGAGATGTCGCTCCCCAGGGGCGAAACGACTCCGAGACCCGTAACAGCGACCTTCCTCAAGGGAGGATCATAGCCTTGCATTGACGTAACTGATGGCATCCTTCACGTACTTGATCTTTTCCGCCTCTTCATCGGGAATCTCAATGTTGAATTCCTCTTCCACGGTCATGATCAGCTCTACGAGATCAAGGGAATCCGCTCCAAGATCGTCGGCAAAGGACATCTCGGGGTCTATCTCGGAGACATCCTTATCGAGCTGCTCAGCGATGAGTTGAATGATACGCTGTGCTACATCTACCATAAGATAAGCTCCTCCTTTATCTTTCTATACAATTCCGATCGAAATCAAGTATAGAGCCCGCCGTCGATGACAAAGACCTGGCCCGTGACATATGAACTGAGATCAGAAGCGAGAAATGCGACGAGCCCGGCCACGTCTTCCGGGCTGCCAATCCTCTGCAGCGGTACCTGCTGCAGGAGCGCATCGATATCCAAGCCTCTGGTCATATCCGTCTCCACCAGGCCCGGCGCCACAGCGTTCACGAGTATACCCCTTGAACCCAGCTCCTTGGCAAGACTCTTGGTGAAAGCGATGAGCCCTGCCTTCGTTGCTGCATATACGCTCTGCCCCGGGTTACCGCCTAAACCTACAATTGAAGAAATGTTGACGATCCTTCCTTTTTTTTGCTTTAGCATAGTTCGAGCAGCGTGAAAAGAACAGAAAATCGCCCCTTTAAGATTCGTGCCCAGCATGGTATCGACATCTTCGGCCTTTATTCTGAGCAGCAATGAATCTTTTGATACGGCCGCGTTGTTCACCAGGATGTCGATACGCCCGAGACGATTGACGATGTCCTGAAAGGCCTGTTTCACCTGGTCCTGGTCAGACACGTCGAAGGCGTATCCTTCTGCGCTGCCCCCCGCTCTCTGGATCGACTCGACCACATCGCGGGCCGCGTCGGCGTTCTTCAGGTAGTTGACCACCACGTGCGCCCCGCAGGATGCGAGAGTCCGGGCGATGGACGCACCGATTCCCCGCGACGCGCCGGTGACGACGGCAACCTGTGAGCTCAAATCGATCTTCATTGTGAAGTGATCACCTCCACCTCGGCCTGGGGAACGATCCTCTTCACCAGCGGGGCCAGCACCGACTTGGGGCCTATCTCGATGAAACGGCCGATGCCCTGATCCGCGGCATACCTGACCGACTCTTCCCACCGTACGGGTGAAACGAGTTGCAGTGCGAGGTTCTCCCTGATCTTTTCCGGATCGGACTCTTCCCTTGCCGTGGCGTTGAAAACGACCCGGGAATGCGGCCTTTCGAGCCGGACGCCCTTGAGGTACTCCCTCAAGGATTTTCCGGCAGGTTCCATGAGCGGGCAGTGTGACGCCACGGCCACATCCAGGGGCACCACCCTCTTCGCCCCGTTTTCCTTGAGCACGATCGCCGCATCCTTCACCGCTGACGCATCACCTGAGATCACCACCTGAGTAGGAGAATTGAGATTTGCCACCCACACGTTCTGAACCGGCTCGATCAGCCGGGCCACATCGTCGGCCGAGAGGCCCAGCACCGCGGCCATGGCGCCCGACCTTCCGGGCATGGCGTCTTGCATGGCGCGTGCCCGCCTTTCCACCAGGGCGTAGCACTCGCGCACGGATATGGCCCGGGAAGCGACTAGGGCCATGTATTCGCCCAGGCTGTGGCCCATGGTCATGGCGGGGTCATCGAGCCCGGACTTCTCCCACAGGGCCGCGGTCACGGCGAAAACGGCTTTCTGTGCGTTCGTCGTCTGCTTGAGTGTATCCTCAGGTCCGTTTTCCATGATACCGATCAGGGCATCGTCCCGGGTCCACCCGAGATCGAGACCCGCCGACATGCCGGGAAACTGGCTGCCCTGGCCGGGGAATATCAGGCAATACGGCATCGAAGGGCCTATTCGGCTTCGGCTACCTTGACGACCTCTTTGCCCTTGTAGTACCCGCAGTTCTTGCAGATTCTGTGAGGCAACTTGGGCTCCTGGCAATTCGGGCAATAAGAAGTCGCCGGCTCGCTGATGGCGTCGTGTGCCCTGCGCTTGTCTCTTCTGGCGCTTGAATGTCTCCTCTTTGGAACTGCCATTGCTTTACTCCTTCCTGATCTTTTCTTTGAGTTCCGCTAATTTCTGCAGCCTGGGATCCGCCGGTTTTTCCCTGCAACGACACTCTTCTCGATCCAGGTTCGCCCCGCATTCCGGACACAGGCCTTTGCACTGCTCGTCGCAGATGAACCTTAAAGGCAACGCCAGAACCAGCTCGGAGGCAATATAATCGCCGAGACGGATCGTTTTCCGATAATACCCTGTCGCGCTGCTCGTCCTCTCTTCTTCGAGGTTCTCCGACATCTCCGGTGACGCAGGCATATAGCTTGTATCCAGGTGGAGGTCCACCGGGTAGGTCATGGTCTCCAGGCATCTGGCGCAGAACGTCTCGATCTCGCCATGCACATCCACGCCTATATGGATGTCTTCCGAGTTCTTCTCCCGCTCCGCAACGTAGTGGATGGTAAACGGCTCCTTCACGACGAGATCCTTATTGCGGAATACCTCGTCCACGGCCTCGGGCATCACCAAGACCTCGTTTTCCACCCCTGCCTCACCGACGGTCTCAGGGGATATATGGATGTCTTCTATCCTCTTTATCTTTTCCACAATAGCACTTGCTACTATTTCATACTCATGCTTTTGTCAAGCAGACATGGCCGGCGCAGCCTGGTGTAAGCAAAAAAGAACAGAGATCATTTGCCCCCTTTAAGGGCCCATGGTCGATTTCACTCTCCGGTATCAGAAACTCGACAGAGGCGGACGGCCCCGGGATGCGATCCTGAGATATTGACATCTCAGTGACGCCCGTATAGGGATAATGCGCATGGTGAGCGGAATAACGACATGGGTTGACGGCAGATTCATCGACTGCACCGAGGCCACGGTTCCCCTCCTCTCTCACAGCTTCGGCAGGGGTTCCGCTGTTTTCGAGGTAATGGCGGTCACCTCCACCCTGAGAGGCCCGGCTTTTTTCTGTTTGGAAGAGCACCTTGACCGGTTCCTCTTCAGCGCAGGCCAGACCTACATGGAGCTCCCCTTTTCCCGCGAGGCCATCAGAGAGGCGCTCATGGAGCTGGCGCGGATCAATTCCGTCACCACGGGTCTCGCCAAGTTCTTTGCCTACTATCCAGGCATCGAGTTCGGCACCACCCCCTCGGGCAGGGTCTCGGTCGCTGTATTCTGCCTGAACTATGCAAACTGCGGCATTACAGAGCCCCCGGCCGATGCGAGCGTGTCTGTGGGGATTTCGTCCTACCGGAAGCTCCACCCCCTGACCACCGACGTCCATGCAAAGGTGGCGGGGAACTACGTAAACGGATATCTTGCCCGCATGGAAAGCCGGAGCAGGGGCTTCGACGAGGCCCTCATGCTGGATGCAGGCGGCCTGGTGGCGGAAGGCCCGACGTCCAACATCTTCTTCGTCAGAGGGAACGACGTGGAGACCCCTACAGAGGAAAACGTCCTGCCCGGCATTACCCGTAGGGTGATCATGGAGGTCTTGGATGATATGGGCCTGCCGGAGAAGCAGGTCCACATCCGCCCCGGAGATATCCAGCGATACGACGAGGCGTTTTTTTCCGGTACGGTAACGCCGGTTTTGCCCATCCGCTCGATCGAGCAGAAAAACTTCTCCTGCCCCGGGCCTGTAACGCTTTCCGTCAGGCAGAAAATGGAAGAGGTGCTTCAGGGAAGATCGCCCCGATATGAGAAGTACCTCACCCTGATACCCAAAGGATGAGCGCCGCGGCAATCGTCCCCTCCCCGTCTCTTCTGTCTCCCATAAACCCAGACAGTGCGGCATAGGACCGGCCCTGCTATCTCCCGCATGTTCCCGGCTATTCGCTCTTGACAACACCTCTGAATCATCATAGATACTGAGTTCGTTCCTCGGTAGCTCAATCGGCAGAGCGGGTGGCTGTTAACCACTAGGCTGGGGGTTCAAGTCCCTCCCGAGGAGCCAAAATTCAATCCGCTGATTTCAGCGGTGCTTAGTTAACGCAAGACCCCGTGGGGTGATCCCCTCGGGGTCTCGTCGTTTCCGGCGTGTCCACGCCGACTTACGCCCGCCCGCAGATTTACCCCTATTCTCCGTTTCGAAGCCCGCAGTCCGGGGACCGGGCGCAACCCTGGGGGTTGCGGGCGCTCACCGAAAATGTCCTCTCCGAATTCTCCCGTTCTCCGTTTTTCGAGTCGCCTTGTTTAACAGCCCGGTTGCATCCGGGCACCCGCTTCGACGTTTCGAACTCCCCTCCGGTAGGTATCCGACGAAAGCCGGACCAGTGGGTCCGGCGAAAGCGGATTACCAGACAGCGGAAACGGCCGTGAGATCGGAGACCGTTGTGGGTGCCGGCGGCATCGCCTTCGGGTGGTGTCGGACGGGCTCCAACGGTCTTCTCGACGTCAGGCCGATCCCGCCCCAGCGGCATCCACGACGGCACCTTTACGCGGCCTCCCGCAAAAGGAGGACCGGATGCCGGACAACGAACACGTCCCCGCCTCACTTGAAGAGGTGATATCGGAAATCGCCACGATCCTGGCCCGGGGCTACATGCGCCACCGCAACGGCCGCCGACTTGCCCCCGAATCGGATACCGAGGCGGTGCATGTAGCGCAAGTCGAAGAATCTGAGGCGTTTACGGAGAAACGCCTTGATGTTTCGGGCCACCGAAGCCTTCATTCATTCACGAGTTAACGCCCTGAGATTGCGGTGCGGACGAACCGCCCGCCGGGGCGAAGCCCATGAACCAAGGAGGTTTCGGATGGAAGCAACAACGTATCAAGAGGTCCAGGGGCTCTCCCGGATGACCGTCGGAGAACTCCGGGACAAGTACCTCGAGGTCTTCGGAGAAGAGACCCGCTCCTACCATAAGGAGTTTCTGCGCAAGCGAATCGCCTGGCGCATTCAGGCCCTGGCGGAGGGTGATCTTTCGGAGCGGGCCCGGCGCAGAGCCGAGGAACTGGCCAACGACGCCGACCTGAGAACGCGGGCTCCGCGTGATCCGGTCGCCTCGGGTTCCTCCGAGGTCAAAGCGAGAACGGCGACCGGCCGCATATCCCCGTCGCGCGACCCGAGGCTGCCTTTGCCCGGAACTCTGCTCGCCCGCGAGTTCCAAGGCCGCGACATTGTGGTCAAGGTACTCGACAACGGCTTCGAGTTCGACGGCCGACGCTACAAGTCCCTATCCGCCATCGCTCAGGAGGTCACCGGGAGCAAGTGGAACGGGTTCCTCTTCTTCGGCATCGCCGATGCCGCGGCCAGAGGCGGGAGCCGCAAACCCGAGAGGAGGAACGAATGAGCAGAAACAATAACCGTGGCCGGGGAGAAGCCCGGGAGTCGGCATCAAGAACCAACGGGACGATCCGTTGCGCCATCTACACCCGCAAGTCCACTGACGAGGGGCTGGAGCAGGAGTTCAACAGCCTCGACGCCCAGCGGGAATCCGCGGAAGCCTATATCGCCAGCCAAAGACACGAGGGATGGGTGTGCATCCCCGACCGATTTGACGACGGCGGCTTCACCGGCGGCAACATGGAGCGGCCCGCCCTCAAGCGGCTCTTCGCCGGCATCGAGGCGGGCGAAATTGACTGCGTGGTGGTCTACAAGGTGGACCGGCTGAGCCGATCCCTCCTGGACTTCGCCCGCATGATGGAGATCTTCGACAAGCACTCCGTGAGCTTCGTCTCGGTCACCCAGCAGTTCAATACGACCAACTCCATGGGGCGGCTCACCTTGAACATCCTTTTATCCTTTGCCCAGTTCGAGCGGGAGATTATCTCGGAGCGCACCCGCGACAAGATGTCCGCCGCGCGGCGCAAGGGCAAGTGGGTCGGCGGGATGCCGGTTCTCGGGTATGACGTGGACCCGAAGGGGGGAAAGCTGATCGTCAACGAAGACGAAGCTGCACAGGTCCGGGGAATATACCAGCTTTACCTGGAGCACAGAGCCATGATCCCTGTCGTCCAGGAGATCGACCGCCGCGGTTGGCAGACCAAGCGGTGGACCACCAAGAAGGGCCAGGAGCGCGGTGGAAAACCCTTTAGCAAAAGCAGCCTCTTCCGGCTTCTGACCAACGTGATTTACACCGGCAAGGTCGACTACAAAGGAACCATCTATAGCGGCGAACACAGTGAGATCGTTGACATCGATCTTTGGCAGCGGGTGCAGGATGCGTTACGGCGAAACGGCAGCACCGGCGGCAAGGAGGTTCGCAACAAGTACGGAGCTCTCTTGAAGGGGCTTCTCTATTGCGCTCCCTGCGGCACGGGGATGGTGCATACCTACACGGCCAAGGACAACGGCAAACGGTATCGCTACTACGTCTGCCTGAACGCCCAGCAACGAGGCTGGGCGTCCTGTCCGACCAAGTCGCTCAACGCGCACGAGATCGAGACCGCTGTGGTCGAACACATCCGAAGCATAGGCAGAAATGAGGAAATCATCTCAGCGACGGCTGCGAAGGTTCGAGAAGAGAGCGGCAAGCGCATGGCGGAACTGGAAACCGAACAACGCGGCCATGAGCGGGAACTCAAACGGCTGCACACCGGAGTCCAGAAGCTGGTGGGCGAGTCCTTCACCGCCGTCTCGAACGGAGGGGCGGCCATGGACCAGCTCGCCGACCTTCAGGATCGGATTCGAACCATAGAACAGCGGATGACCGCCATACGCGAAGAGGTCATCGCCATCCAGAGAGAAACCGTTGACGAAAGGGACATGGCCCGGGCGCTGGCGGTCTTCGATCCGGTCTGGGAGTCGCTGTCTCCCCGAGAACAATCACGGATCGTCCGACTCCTCGTCGAACGCGTCGGGTATGACGGGCGGGATGGCAGAGTGACCGTGACCTTCCGCTCACCGGGAGTCAAGGCGCTGTGCAGCGAGGCCGACATTCGCAATCGGGAGGTGTCCGCATGAAAAATACTGCATCCGACGGAGCCGGACTGAGCCGATTGGAGAGCTCCTTCAGTTTCAAACCCAAGAACAGGAGAAAGAGCGACAACCATCTCCGCGAGGAAGACCGAAGCATCGAGCCGGGGAATCTGCCCCGCGTCTCAAAGCTGATGGCCCTGGCAATCCGCTTCGACGGTCTGGTCCAGCGTGGTGAGGTGCGGGACTACGCTGATCTGGCCAGGCTCGGCTATGTGACGCGCGCACGCATCACTCAGATCATGAACCTGCTCAACCTGGCCCCGGACATCCAAGAAGCGATTCTCTTCCTGCCCCGGACGGTCAAGGGGCGTGACCAGATTAGGGAGAAAGAGGTCCGTCCCATTGCCGCCGTTGCTCACTGGTCACGTCAACGAAAGATATGGGCTAGGCTGACCGCCGAGCGGATGAACTGACGATCCGCTCAGGGCAACCGGCAGCTTCATTATGCCCGCGTCGGACCACCGGTCCTTCTTCTCATCCCCGCCGGCAATTCCCCAAACCTCCTGATTCATGTACATTTTTTATATTGACCTGATGCCTATCAGGTCGTATAATATCAGCCTGTAATGTGGTCGTAGTTTGCCCTGACTGGGCCCTGCGGCCATTGGCGTTCACAAATAAGCCATTTGGATGGTTGAGGATACACATGAGTCAAAAACCGCGAGGCAGACGCCCCGTTCAGGAAATAACAGAGCCGCAACGCCGTACATTGAAGGAGATCCGCCTCTTCACGAACCGGCGGGGGTTCCCCCCGACCATGAAGGAACTCGCGGACATCCTCGGAATATCGCATGCCAGCGTCCACGGTCAGGTGAACCAACTTGTCCGCAAAGGCTATCTGAAGCGCGAACCCCGGAAGGCTCGTGGCATTGCGGTTGTCCGTGAACCCGTGGACGACATCCCCGATCTTGTGGCCGTCCCCATCATCGGCCGAGTGGCGGCCGGCCAACCGATCCTGGCCGAGGAAAACATCATCGGAGAGGTGCTGGTCGAAGGCGGGATCGCTCGGGCAGGCCGGTGCTTCGCTCTGGAAGTGACCGGGGACAGCATGGTGGACGCCGGAATCCGGGAGCGCGACCTGGTGGTGGTGCGCCAACAGCCCGTGGCTGAAAACGGCGACATCGTGGTCGCGTTGTTGGAAGATGAGGCCACGGTGAAGCGGCTTTATATCCGCGGTGAGAGAATTGAATTGAGACCGGAAAACCGGAAGCATCGACCGATCCCCGTGGGGTCCGACGATGGGCTGCGCATCATCGGCAAGGTCGTCGCCGTCAGGCGGCCCGGCTCGGAAACGCAAACGCCGGAATCGGCTACGCATGGTCCTGGGACCGCGTCCACTGGCGCAAGGCGGAGATCAACCCCGTGTTCAAGAACGGCAGCGGACCGTTCCTCGAACGCTGCTACACGCCGAGCCTGGTCCGGGACGCCAACGGCTCGCTGCTCCTTTACCGCGCGGCCAAGGATGCGACCGCCTACCGGACCTTCGTTTCCCGTCTGCGGGCACCGGCCCTCGGATGGCGTGACCTGCTCGGACCGGACCGGCTCGGCCAGGGGCTCACCGCGCGGGAAGCCATCCACCGGGGCGTCGGCACCCAGGCTGAACGCGACGGTACTCTCCCGAACCCGTCCAAGGGCGACGAGTGGTTCAACACCGACCTCGCGGGCGGCGGAAAGTGGGAGAAACACACCGGTACCGACTGGAAGCGGAGCTGATCCCCGGAACACCCCTCTTCTCTTCGTACGCCGGGAAATCCCGTAATCCCGCGTGTTTTTGCAGGTTGCGGCCGCATGTACATAAACCATTGGAATCAAAGGGGTTATGTGTCGAATTCGCCTTGCTTTCTGTTCGGAAAGAAGCCTGTATGTGTGTGAACACAAGAGCCAATCCCTTGCCGGGAACGGGCTTACAGAAAGCAAGGAGAGACCATGGACTTACGCCGGATCAACTTCGGAATCGAGATCGAGACGGTCAAACGGACGCGCGAGCGGGTCGCCCAGGCGATCCAGTCGGTGGTGGGCGGCCAGGTCCGCCACATCGGCAGCCCGGGGAGCTTCGACCCCTGGGAGGTCACCGACGACCAGGGACGGGTTTGGAAAGTGGTGTCCGACGGCTCGCTCATCAATGTGCCGGTCCACCTGCGGGCTGAGGTGGTGAGCCCC
>Ga0209407_1000179_pt1 | contig 89878 bp, 76 predicted proteins | sample AD_JPNHG3_MetaG_FD_184410 | JGI IMG/M metagenome (GOLD analysis project Ga0209407, IMG submission 184410) | Active sludge microbial communities of municipal wastewater-treating anaerobic digesters from Japan - AD_JPNHG3_MetaG (SPAdes) (version 2) | ecosystem: Engineered > Bioreactor > Anaerobic... | reverse complement strand
GTACCCGAAGTCGGGTTGTTAACCAGTAATGGAGACGCCTGCCTACGGTAAGCTCGATGACTGGCACTAAGTCGTAACAAGGTAGCCGTAGGGGAACCTGCGGCTGGATCACCTCCTTTCTAAGGGATAACTTAGACACCGCCGGAACATCAGTGTTCATAACGGCGGCTAATGTCAGGCCTTTCGGCTGCTTCACGTATCAACTGTTGATTATTAAAGCCTCCAAGGGAAACCTTGGAGGCTTTTTTTATGCCTGAATATCCCCACGCCGCCGGCAACGCCTTGAAATCTGCCGCACGCGCCCGTACAATCGTCGGCATGAAAAATAAGGCCCAGCTAACGAATTCGCTGGCGCAGATCTTCGCCAAACTGCCGCTGATTTCGCTGCTTGTCTGCAACGCCATCCCCCTCATCGGCGTGCTCTTCCTCGGCTGGGATGCGTTCCTTATCGTCCTGTTGTACTGGGCCGAGAACGTCGCTGTCGGCTTCTATAACGTCCTCAAAATGGCCGCCGCAAGAGTCGGCCAACCCGCCGCTCACCTCGGCAAACTGTTCGCCATACCCTTCTTCATCGTTCATTACAGCGGCTTCACCGGCGTGCACGGCGTCTTCATTCTGGCCATGTTCAAAAAGGACCCCGACATCGTGCCCGGCGGCGACGCCTGGCCGTGTTTTCTTGTGTTCGTCCAGATGCTCTGCGGGGTGATTCGCCAGGCCTGGCTGGAAATCCCAAACGGCGCCCGCTGGGTCGTTCTTGCCATGTTCATCAGCCACGGTGTCTCGTTCGGCTACAACTATCTCTACAAGCGCGAGTATGCCGCCATTACTCCAGACAAGCTCATGGTCCAGCCCTATGGCCGAATCATCGTCATGCACGTCGCCATCCTCTTCGGAGGCTTCCTCACCATGTCGATGGGTTCCCCCATCGGATTGCTGGTCATACTCATCGTGCTCAAGACGGTCATCGACCTGAAACTCCACAATCGCCAGCACCAGACCATCGCTGCCCAAGCCGCCAGGGCCGCATAAAAACGGATGCAGGTCGCCGGCGGTTATGCTATGATGTATCCCGGATAGTCAAATGCCGGTCGTCTGACTCAACCGGCAATCAGGAAAAATTCTGTGGAGGGTTCGCCGCCATGAAGAAACACAACAGCGCTCACGTGAAATCCGACCTCAACGCCATGTCGCGTCGCCTTTTCCTGTCGCACAGCGGCGTCGTCGCCGGCGCGGTCCTTGCCGGCATCAACGCCGCGGGTGTCTACGCCGCCGAAGACAACACCATCCGCCTGGCCCTGGTCGGCTGCGGCGGCCGCGGCAGCGGCGCCGCCGGGAATGCACTCTCCAGTTCTGCCGGTCCCGTCAAACTCGTCGCCATGGCCGACCTTTTTGAGGACCGCATGGCCCGCTCCCACAAGGCCCTCAGCGACCAGTTCGGCGCCCAGGTCGACGTGCCCCCGGATCGCCGCTTCGTCGGCTTCGACGCCTACCGCAAGGCCATCGACGTCCTCGGCCCCGGCGGCATCATGATCCAGGCCACCCACGCCGCCTTCCGCCCGCTGCACGTCGGCTACGCAGTCGACAATGGCGTCCACGTCTTCATGGAAAAATCCTTCGCCCCCGACCCCGGCGGCACGCAGGAAATCCTCGCCATCGGCAAGCGCGCCCAGCAGAAAAACCTCAAGATCGCCTGCGGCCTCATGTGCCGCCATTCTTCCGCCCGCCAGGCCCTCATCGACAAGATTCGTGAAGGCGCGATCGGCCAGCCGGTGCTCGTCCGCGCCTACCGCATGGACCCCGGCGCCCGCCTCGGTCCCTACACCGGCGGCGACAGCGAAGTCTACTGGCAGATACGCCGGCCCTACTTTTTCCTGTGGGTCTCCTCCGCCTGGTTCATCGAGATGATGATTCACCAGGTCGACGAGTGTTGCTGGATCCAGGACGGCTGGCCCGTCTCCGCCCACGGCATCGGCGGCCGCGAGCCCAACAGCGAGGACTGCAGCCAGAACCTCCACACATACTCCATCGAGTACACCTTCGCCAACGGCGGCAAGGCCATCGTCAACAACCGCCTCATGCAGAGGTCCCACAACGAGTTCGCCACCTTCGTTCACGGCGCAAAATGCGCCGCCCAGTTCTCCGGCAACGTCCACGCCCCCACTGTCAGCATCTTCAAAGACCAGCGCTGCGACAAGGACAACGTCGCCTGGACCCCGCCCCGCGAACGCATCAGCCCTTACCAGGCCGAATGGGACGTCCTCCTCGACGCCGTCCGTAACGACAAACCCCACAACGAAACCGAACGCGCCGCATACGCCAACCTCGCCTCGATCATGGGCCGCGCCGCAGTCCACTGCCAGCGTATCATCACCTGGGACGAAATGCTGGCCTCCAATTTCAAGTTCTACCCTGACGTCGCCGGTCTCACCGCCGACGGCCCGGCGCCGGTCCTGGCAGACAGCCGCGGCCGCTACCCCGTACCAACCCCGGGCACATGGAAGGAAATCTGATTGGCGGCAAGGTGCAGATACATCAAGAGGTTGAGATGGTGAACAGAAACCTTTATAATTAGGTAGTTAACTCGGGCAAGGATCGCGAATGCCAACCATATTGCGCTACAAGGGCTATCGCTTCTTTTTTTTCTCGAACGAAGGCGATCCAACCGAACCTTTGCATGTGCACGTGCGCAAGGGCGAAAGTCTTGCCAAGTTCTGGTTAGAACCCCGTGTCGTAGTGGCAAACTCGTATGGAATGACATCCTCGGAATTACACATGTTGAGCAAGGTCGTCGTCAAGAATGCAGAATTGATCAGGAGCGCATGGAATGAACACTTTAATCAGTGACCCTGTCGTTAAGAGTGTACGGTTTGATGAAGATAACATGTGGCTTTACTTTGCCGATGGACGAACGCTTGGCGTGCCTCTGGCGTATTTCCCTCGCCTGTTAAATGCCACGCCCCAGCAACGCGGCCAGTATGTCATCAGTGGAGGCGGGACGGGCCTGCACTGGGATGACCTCGACGAAGACATCTGTGTCAAGTCTCTGCTGTTAGGCATCGGTGACAGGACAGGTGGCAAATAGGGGACCAGTGTTCATGTGGACGAGAGGCTGAAGGCTCATGGATGGCCAAGCGAGCAACGGTGCCAAGATCAGGGCCTATCTCGACATCGAGACCACCGGCCTCAGCCGCGATCTCAGCGAGATCACCGTCGTCGGCATTGCCGTCGAACACGACGGCCGCATCCGCATCTCGCGCCAGGTCGACACCATTACCGACGCATGGATCCTCGAGACTCTGCGCGGTGTCGACGAACTCTACACCTACAACGGCAGCCGTTTCGACCTGCCCATGATCAAGGCCAAACTCAAGCTCGACCTCAAGCAAAGCGTCAAGCACACGGACCTCATGTACGCCTGCTGGAAGCAGGACCTCAAAGGCGGCCTCAAAGCCGTCGAAAAGAAAATCGGAATCCCCCGCAAACTCCCCGACGTCGACGGCTATACCGCTGTCCTGCTCTGGTGGCAATACAAGAACAACGCCGACCACAACGCCCTCAAAACCCTCCTCGACTACAACGAAGAAGACGTCGTCAACCTCCGCATCCTCCGACAGAAACTCGGCGTTGACTAAAACGGCAGGGGGGCCCAACCCGAAAAAAAAGCGGCCGAGTGTGAGATGCTCAGCCGCCCCTGAAACCCTTGACGGGGGCCACTCAAAAGGTCGCGGCAGTGTGACACCGCCGCCAGCCGTTAAATTGCCGCCGACGACGAAAACTCCATCCCCGGCTTGCTGAATACCACGTGGTTATGGTACGTCGCATATTCCGTCACGATCGCGCCTGTCTTGCCTGCCCGCTGGAAATGCCACGACTCAGGGTCCTCCAGCGTATAAATCTGCCCGCTCTTGGCCGTCCGCTTCACCACGTACTTCGACTTGAACCAGTCCTGCCCGAAGCCCCACGGCCGTTCACTTTCCGGCATATCGCTGATCAGCGTCTCATCGCCCGCCCCCTTGTACTCGCCGAAGAACTCCACCTCCCCATAACGCACCTGCCACGATTCCATCTTCGGCCCGTAGCCCTCGGCCCCGCCGACATGCCGATGCTCCGGCAGCACCTGGCCCGGCAGCAGATAAATCTCGTGCCCCAGGTAGCCATAGTTCTTGTCCGCAAATTCCCCCTTGTACGCCTTGGCGCCGTTCTCACCGTACACGCCCTTGGCGTTAATCCAGAAAATGCCGCCCATACCCAGCTTGGCCAGGTCGCGCTGCAGGAAGTCGCACACCCAGAACGCATCCGTCTTTAGCACCTCAGGAATCGGATAGTTGTAATACCGCATCATCTCGAAATAGGCCGCCTTCGCCTTCTCCACGTTGAACGACCCGTCCTTGTTGTAGAAATGCTCGCTGCCGTAATTCAAAAAGCTCGCCTTGGACATCTTGATCTTGCTCTCCTGACAACCGGCTGCCCCCATCATCAGACCCGCGGCAACACCCGCGGCCGTACCCATCATTTGCCTTCGATTCATACCCATGTTCATCTCTCCTTTTGCGGCTCCGCATCCGCCGGCCACTCGGCGGACGCTCGCCCGCCGAATCATTTCTTCCGTTCGTTCATCAGTGTCTTGTACATATCAAGCGCCTTCTCCGGCTTTTCGCCCTTGTGCACCACCGCGCTTACCGCCTGGATCATCGCCGCCGGATCTTCCGCGCAGAAGATATTCCGCCCCATGTCCACGCCCAGCGCCCCGGCATCGATCGCCCTCCGCGCCATCGTCAGGGCATCCAGCTCCGGGATCTTCTTGCCGCCGGCGATCACCACCGGAATCGGGCAGCCTGCGACAACCTCTTCGAACCCCGGCTCGCAGTAGTACGTCTTGACAAAATGCGCCCCCAACTCCGCAATCACCCGCACCGCCAGCCCTAAGTAACGGCGGTCCCGAACCAGCTCCTTGCCCACCGCTGTCACACCCAGCGTCGGTATCCCGTACCGGTTGCCCTCGTTGATCAGGTAGCTCAGATTCGCCAGCGTCTCCTTCTCATACTCTGCCCCGATGCACACCTGGCACGTAATGGCCGACGCATTCAGCCGCACCGCGTCTTCGACCACCACGCCGATCACCTCGTTGCTCAGCTCCTTCAGCACCGTCGCCCCCGTGCTCGAACGCAGCACGAACGGCTTGTTCCACGTCGGATCCACGCACGTCTGGATCGCTCCACGCGTGCACATCAGGCAATCCGCATACTTCGCCAGCGGCGGAATCGCAAGGTCCATCCGCTCCAACCCGCTCGTCGGCCCCATGATGTAGCCGTGATCGAACGCCAACATCACCGTCTTGCCCGTCTCCGGGTTGAATATTCGCGACAGCCGGTTCTTCATCCCCCAGCCCAAATGCGCCGCACCCTTCAAAAAGAACCCCTGCGTCGCCACGGGAATCCCGATCCCGAAATCCTTCGTCTCCTTGCTCTTATCCGCATCCGGCATTAGCGCACTCCTTCACAGAAACCCTTGAATATCAACGAAACACTCGTCGCGCCGGCATCAGGATTGCCGATGCTCTTCTCCCCGATGTTCTTTGCCCGGCCGAACGCCGCCTTCATCCCCTTGGTCGCCTCTGCCCCCTGCGCCGCCGCCTCGGCCGCCTTCTCCAGCGCCGCCGCAACGTCGTCCCCCGCATCCGCCGCCGCCCGCGCCGCCTCCACTGCCGGCACAAGCGCATCGATCATCGTCTTGTCGCCCGGTTTCGCCTGTGTCAGGCCTCGCACCGCCGCAAGGCCTGCCTCGAACATCGCCGCCAGGGTCGCCGCATCGATTGTGTCAGCCGCCGCCTCGCTCATCCCGTTGAAAAACGTCCCGAACAGCGGCCCCGTTGCGCCCCCGTCTACGCCCATCACCGCCCATCCCACGTCGCTCAGCAGCGTCTTTACGTCGCCGGCCGTACTGTCCTCGATCGTCTTTTCCAGGATCGCCATCCCCCGCAGCATTGTCGTGCCGTGATCGCCGTCGCCCCCGAACGAATCCAGCCGCGAAAGCATCTCATGATTAGCCCGAATCGCCGCCGCCGCCCCCCGCAGCATCCCGATAACTTCCTGCCTGCCAATACCTTCCGACATCATCCTTCCCAACAAAAACGACCCGTCCCCCCACACAAGCCCACCATACTACCGCCGTCCGGACCACAATGCAAGCACCGTTTGACCTGAATACCCCGCACAACCCGCCGCGCCACTGCACGCCTTACCTGCCGCGCATCCCGCCCCACGCACCCCTCAGAAAAGCCGTATGGGTGCCAGGAAGCCTTGTGTGCCACCGTCAAACGCCCGCCGCTGCCAGACGCTTGGCGGTGCTCCCCACCCACATCGGCAGGGGGGCCGCCCCGGTGGCTCCCACCGTCAAAGACTTCCCACCCATTACCACCCCAAACGAAAGTCTTGCAAGCTTCCCGGAGAAAATGTAAGAGTGTTCATGGTGCGCCGCATTCACCATAGATCCGGCGCAGACATTCCCCTCGGGCTGCTCATCGGAAAATGAGGAACCGGCCCCCGTCAGAACTGCCGCAGGAACCGGAGGTCGTTCTCGAACAGGAGGCGGATATCCGAAATGCCGTACTTCTTCATGGCCAGCCGCTCAATGCCGAAGCCAAACGCCCAGCCCGTGTATTTCTCACTGTCGATCCCGACGGCGTCAAAGACATTCGGATCGACCATCCCGCAGCCGCCGATCTCCATCCAGTCCTCGCGGCCGCTCTTGTCTACCCAGAGGATATCCACCTCGCAGCTTGGCTCCGTGAACGGGAAAAAGCTCGGCCGGAACCGCCACTGCGTCTCGGCCCCGAAGAACGCATGGATGAACTGATTGATGCTGCTCTTGAGGTCCACCATGGAAACGCCCTCATCCACAACCAGGGCCTCGAGTTGATGGAACATGAACATGTGCGTTGCGTCGACCGTGTCCGGCCGATACACCCGCCCCGGCGCCACAACGCGAATCGGCGGTTTCGTCGCCTCCATCACGCGGATCTGAATCGTCGAGGTCTGACTCCGCAAGAGCATCGAATCATCGATGTAGAAATTATCCCGCGGATCACGCGCCGGATGCTCTCGCGGAATATTGAGCGCAACAAAATTGTGCCACTCGTCCTCCACCTCTGGTCCGTAGGCAATCCCGAAACCCATCCGGCCGAAGATCTCCAGCAGCTCGCTGATCGTATGGCTGATGATGTGGCTGCGGCCCACCAGCACCGGCTCGCCCGGCAGCGTCACATCCACCATGGGCTCCACCCGTGCACGCGACCCCTCCAGCTTCTCCTTGAGCGCCTCGTAGACCGCCGTCACCTCCGTCTTGATCCTGTTGGCCAACTGCCCCCCGTCGCGCCGCTGTTCGGGCGGCAGCTTGCCGATCTGGCTGAGCATATTGGTCACTCGGCCTTTGCGTCCTAAGTACGCAATCCGGAATTCCTCCAGCGCCTCCTCGCTCTTGATCTCACGAAGAGCCGCAAGCGCCTCGGTGCCGATCCGTTCGAATTCGTCCAGCATCACAGCCTCGTGCCAAATGCGGCCGGCGATTTACAGGACGGCCTTGACCTTTTCGGTAATCGCATCGAAGCCCGCCGGATCGTTAATCGCGATCTCGCTGAGCATCTTGCGGTTCAGAGCGATCTTCGCCCTCCGGCAGCCGCTGATGAACTGGCTGTAGCGCAGTCCTCGCTGCCGACATGCGGCGTTGAGCCGAATAATCCACAAGGCCCGAAAGTCCCGCTTCTTGAGCTTGCGACCGACGCGGGCGTTGACCGCCGCCCGAACGCGTGCCTCCTTGGCCAGCCTGTACTGCTTGCCCGTCTGGCCGCGGTAGCCCCTGACATCCTTCAGTATTCGTTTCTTTGCTTGACGCCGTGCAGCGCCTTTGCGTACGCGTGGCATATCAGCTTCCCTTTCACTGTGGTGAACATTCTACCCGCTGCGGCAGCTGATGAGGGCCGAGAAGCGGGGTTTCATACAGATTCGACTCAGTCGATCAGGTCGGCATACGTCTTGGCGACCTTGCCCTTGACCATGGTCGTACTGGTGATCCGGCGCCGCCGTTTGGCGTTCTTGGTGCTCATCAGGTGGCTGCCGAAACTCCGCTTCCGCTTGACCTTGCCGGTCCCGGTCACTTTCATCCGCTTGGCAATACCTTTATGGGTCTTCTGCTTGGGCATCCGTCTGTCCTTTACATACACATAGCGATGTCGTTTGTGTCAATTTTAGAGAATTCGGTAATATATCGATAACCCCGCCGTGGGGTCAATGGGAATATGCTGAAAAATCAAAAAAACCCCTGCCGCGGGCCAGTCGGCCATCCAAGAACCCCCCGTTACGCGTCCCAGGGACCCTATTTCGGAGATACGACCATCGTCATGCGTCGACCGATCTTCACGGGCTCACGCTCCATCTTGGCCGTGTCCCCCAGCGTGGCCATGATCTCGTTGAACATCTCGATGCCGTGATCCTGGTGCATCAGTTCACGCCCGCGGAACAGAATCGTGAATTGAACCTTATGACCCTTCTCCAGAAACTTTGCGGCATGGTTGATCTTGATTTCGCGGTCGTGATCGTCGATCTTCGGCCTCAGCCGAATCTCTTTCATGGTCAGGGCGTGCTGCTTCTTCTGATTCTGTTTCTGTTTTCGCTTCTGCTGATACAGCCATTTGCCGTAATCCATAATCCGGCAAACCGGCGGCTCCGCGGCCGGCGAAACCTCCACCAGATCAAGCCCTGCCTCCCTGGCCATCGCCAGTGCCTCCTGCGTCGGGATTATCCCGACCTGATTGTTCGACTCGTCAATCAGCCTGACCGGACTTCGCCGAATCTGCTCATTGACTCGCAATTTTTCCTTACTGATTGTCTATCACCTTGCCTTTCTAAAAACATTATTCTGCGCACCCTCCGACGGGGCACGTCTCCCGGCTAAAAAGCCGCGTCTCTGCTTTTATCGTCAATTTTCCGCTTTGCGATAGAGACGAATTCTTCAACGCCGACGGTAACGGTCTCCTTTTGGCCCGCCCAACGAACGGAAACGCCGTTATTTTCGGCCTCCTTGGGTCCGACAATGAGCATATACGGCACGTTGTCGCTGTGGGTTTTGGCGATCTTGGCGCCTATTTTTTCACTTGTGGTATCCAGTCCGCAGCGCAGCCCGGCCTCCTTCAGCCGAGCAGCCACGGCCGCCGCATATTCGGCCGTCTTGTCGCTGATGGGAAGAACACGGGCCTGTTCCGGGGCCAGCCACAGCGGCATACGCCCGGCGTAATGCTCAATCAGGATTCCCATAAACCGTTCCAGCGATCCCAGAATCGCCCTGTGGATCATCACCGGCGTCTTCTCGGTATTGTCCTTGTCCGTGTAGACCAGTTCGAAACGCTGGGGCATGGAAAAATCCAATTGAATAGTCCCGAGCTGCCAACTGCGTTTCAAGCAATCCGAAATGTGAAAATCAATTTTCGGTCCGTAGAAAGCGCCGTCCCCCGGATTCAACTGGTAGGAAATCTGTTTTTCGTCCAGTGCATTTGCCAGAGCGGAAGTTGCGATTTCCCAGATTTCGTCCGAGCCAATATGCTTGTCAGGTTTCGTGGAAAGCTCAATGTGATAATCGTCAAATCCAAATGCGCTGTACATCTCCATGATGAGATTGATGACACCGACGATTTCCTGCTGGATCTGTTCGGGGGTGCAGAAGATGTGCGCGTCGTCCTGTGTAAATTGGCGGACGCGGACGAGGCCGTGCATCTGACCGCTGGGTTCGTAGCGGTGGACGAGGCCCAATTCGGCCATGCGGATTGGGAATTCGCGATACGAGTGTTTTGCGGATTTGTAAATCAGCAGGCCCCCGGGGCAATTCATGGGTTTTACGGCGTAGTTGACGTTGTCTACGCTGGTGAAGTACATGTTTTCCTTGTAATTGTCCCAGTGTCCGCTGCGATGCCACAGGGATTCGTTGAGGATGATGGGGGTTTTTACCTCTTCGTAGCCGTATTTGCGGTGGACCTGCCGCCAGTAGTCGATGATCGCATTCCAGATGATCATGCCCTTGGGATGGAGGAAAGCGAAGCCCGGGCCTTCTTCGTGAAAACTGAAAAGGTCCATTTGGCGGCCGATGATGCGGTGGTCGCGTTTTTTCGCTTCTTCGAGCATCCGGAGGTACTCGTCGAGTTCCTTCTTGTTGCGCCAGACGGTTCCGTAAACACGCTGGAGCATTTTCTCATTTGCGTCACCGTGCCAGTATGCGCCGGCGACGGACATGATCTTGAAGGCGTTGGGGTCGATTTTGCCGGTCGAGGGGATGTGCGGGCCGCGGCAGAGGTCTTCGAAACTGCCGTGAGTGTAAAAACTTATGGTTTCGCCTTCGGCACGCTGGATGTTGTCGGTTTTGTATTTGTCGCCGGCCATTTTTTTGAGGGCGTCGGCGCGTGACATCTCGGTGCGGCGGAAGGGGGTGTCGGCCTTGATGATTTCCCGCATTTTTTCTTCGATGCGGGGAAAATCTTCCGGACGGATGGGTGTGTCGAGATCGATGTCGTAGTAGAAGCCGTCTCGGACGGCGGGGCCGTACACTAACTTGCTGTCCGGCCAGAGGTTACAGATGGCCTCGGCCATGATGTGAGCGCAACTGTGGCGGAGGATCTCCAGGCCGGCCTCGTCTTTGAGCGTGATGATGGTTGCCTCGGCATTGTCTGGGACCGTGGCGGAAAGGTCAACGGTTTGGCCGTTGATTGTGCCGGCGATAGCGGCTCTTGCGAGGCCGGGACCTATTTGCTGAGCGATTTGGGCCAGAGTTGCGCCGTCCGGGGCCTGAAATGCACTCCCGTCCGGAAGTTTGACGTTAATCATGCATTTTTTCCCATAGTCTGTAACATTTCGGCCGGCATTAGCGGCGTTCATGCAGTGATGCAACGCTCTTTCGCGGGCATTTGCGGTTTTTTTGCCGTGATCCTGCGATTGTTACGCAGGAAAGCGCGGAAGTTGCGGTTTTTCTCCACGAAAGCGCGGCATTCCGCGTTTTTACGGCCAAAATGTTACCGAAACTGCCGTCCTTGTGCCAATAATTTTAGGCGTCTGGGGCAAAAATGTCAAGTTGGAAGTAGCGGAGTAGTAAAGTAGTAGAGTAGATGGGCAGAGAAGCGCTGGAGTTGGGGGCGGATCCTGATGTGAAGGGGACGTTCCTTAAGGAGCCGTTGATCGTCGAGGCGGTGTTCTGGGGGCAGGTGGAGACGGTGTGGCTGCTGGTGAAGTCGGGGGTGGATGTTGGGGTGCGGAACAGGGCGGGGCAGCGGCCGCTGGAGTTTGCGGAGTGGCTTAGCTACGAGCGGAGGAAGGAGGCGGTGCGTGCAGTCTATAGGCACAACTACGAGGAACAGGGCGATGCAGAAGATCAGGAGAGAGCGAAGAAGTATTTTGAAGAGGAGTTGACGGTGATTGCGGCGATTTTGCGGGGGGCGGAGGGGTGATGGCGGGCAGATTGGATTTTCGATTTCCAATTTTCGATTTACTATTGGGGATACTGAATGGTGAGTACAAGATGGTGAACAGGGGGGCGGCGGCAGGAGGAGGCACAGGAGGAGCGCGGCGAGCGCGGGCAGGGCAGTTGGGTCTTGCCTGGTTCTCATGATGCCTCCTTTGTTCGATCGATAGTCAATCGTCAATGGACGATTATCAATTAATCGTCCCTCTATCCATGCACGAACCTGCACGTTTCGTGCGAAAAATCCGATTTTGTACCTGGGTCCAGAATTTGTAAGTCTTTGCGGCGCAAGGAAATAAAATTTTTTCAAAAAATGGGCGATAGCAAGATAGTGCAAACGCGTTTCGTGCTATGTGGAGACAAGCGTGCGAGATTGATTATTGCTTATTGATGATTGATTATTGTTGAAAGGCGCGGTGGGGGGGTAGCGGGGATGGAGGGTTTGGGTTTCACGGCGCGAAGCGACTTGAACGCTGATTGTGCAGATGACGGAGATTGATTATTACTTATTGTTGAGAGGCACGCTGGGGGGTGGTATAATTTGGGGGTGAGCGGGTCGGGGTTGTCGTGGGTGGGTTTGGGCGAGCGTTGCGTATGGAGACGATTTCGGCGAGTGTGAGGGTGCGGTATGGGGATGAGGCCGGGTGGCATGACGCGGAACTGGTTGTGCGGCCGGGGCTTTTGACGATTGTTGGGCCCTATGGCGGGCGGGGGATGCGGTTTGTTCCGGTGGCGGGGAGGTGTTGCTGCAAGGACCTGAGGAACTGGGCGAGGGCGGCGTTTGGGAGGCCGGTGCTTTGCTGTGAGTCCGCGGTTGTGGTGAGATGACCTTGACGATCAATCCGGGGTTTCCGTTCGATGAGCCGTATGTTGTGAAGCTGTCCGACGCAGCGGGCGGCGAACTGCTAAAGCTGAAAGAAGTCTGGTGTATCGGCGCCGCGACTCTTGAGCCAGGGACAAAATGAGGGACTATAATGGCTGACGTTGGGAGTGGGACGCGAGAGGAAGGCGGGCTGAGCAAGTCGAGTGTTGTGGTATGATATCAAAAAAAAGGAAACCTGTGAATAAGAAGGTGGCGATCACAATTGTAACGTGTCTGGTGGCAACAGCGGTACTTGTGACGGCGGCTTTATCGGTGAAGCGTGCGATTATCATTTCAGAGGCCAAAAACGGTCGGTCACAAATAGGCTACCTGCTTGATGAATGCAAGGAAAAAGACTGGTATCTGGATGACTATGATCGGGCGGAGGTATTCGAGCTGGCGGAACAGTTGGGGTATATACAAACGGGAACAACTCTGTTCAATCTAACAAGGAACGCCTTTTGGGTGGAAATGTTACATTTCAAAGTTCGGAACCTTGATGCGCGAATCCGTCATAGAATGGATCTCCTGGGCGAGCTGCGAAATGCTCCACATCTGGTTTCGCGGGAGGTGTACGATGCCAAGATCGAGGAGGCCCGGTTTAAAGACAGAGAGTGGCTAAGTGGCGGCATGATGGGCGGATGGTACATAGGTAACGATATGAACGCATCTGTTCCAACTGTGCTCATGCGAGGCTATGTACTCGTCGACAATGTACTTGTTCCGTGCAGTTTTGAGAAAATGACTAAGTTCTTATACTCCGTAGACGAGGCAACATCTCTGGATGACAATGGAGAAGGGGCAGAAGTGGCGGCCTGTGACTCTTGAGGATGTGAACGTGATTTTGGCTGGAATGCAGGAAGAGGAAGGTGGAGTTGGAGAACAGGCGAAAGGACATGCTGTTGTGGGTGGCTAATGCGGTTCTGTTTGCGGCGGCCGTGGTATCGATCCCGCGGGTGATGGGGAGCGGGCTGAGAGTTCTTGTTTTGCCGGCGTTATTTATGGTGGGCGCTGCCGACGTGTTGGGTTGGCGTGAGCGTGATAACGGCTGATGGAAGTATTTGATCGGATTACAGGGTCGGAAGTAGAGCGGCATTTGGCGCGTCTTGCGGGTATGAAGATCAGCCGTGTGTGGCTTGGTCATGCGGATGCTCTGTTTCTGGAGTGCGGGCGGCTGAGGGCGGAGACTGTGCGGACGAGCAAGAGGGTGGTGCGGCCGGTGCATGGGCAGGTTACATTCATGTTGGAGTGCTGCTGGCGGGTTGAGAAGGCGCGGTCGCTTGATTTTGGCATTTGCAGCCGGCGGGGGATCATTGATGAACGGCACCGAGGCCTGAAGGGCAGGCGGATTGCGGGCGTTGAGGCGACGGGTCGGATTCCGGAACTGCGGATCGAGCTTGATGACGGGAGAGCGGTCAGCACGTTTACGGCGCACCGGAAAGAGCCGGGATGGAGTATTGGGTTTAAGGACTTGCGGCGTATCGAGGTGGACGAGGTCTGGAAGGGCAACGATGTGAGCGTGTGGCTGAGCTTTGCAGGAGGCAGGTTTCGGAGGGGATACTGCTTCGATGAGCGTGATTTCAGCGACAAGGCATATCTGCGGAGGGTGTACGGTGTTCAGTTGTGAGGAGCAAGAACGGTTTTGCAGGGGATTCAGGTGAGCAAGAACGGGTTCAGTTTGCGTGAGATGGTTCGAGTCGCGTGGTCGGCTCCGGTGAGGCGACCGGGGGCGGGGGTGTTTTTGTGGGGCGGGATTTTCTTGCTCGGCATCCTTTCCGGGTGCGGGGTGGTTTGGGCGGTGGTGCGTTTTCTGATGCCGGACGACTCGTTTGTTGTTGTCGGTTCGACGAAGGCGCCGTTTGGCGCGGCGGTGTGCTGGGGTGCGTTGATTACGGCTTTGGTTTTTGTGGCGGTCCGTTTCGGGCGGGCGGACTGGAGGAAGACGGCGGCGCTGACGCTGGCGACGGTTGTTGTGGTTTTCGTTTTGCTGGTGATTCGAAAGGCGAGCATCGCGATTTCTATCCAGTTCGACAGGTCGTTCGATTCGGGGCCGGCGGCTGTCGTGTCGATGCGGGCTTTGGCGGCGAGGGGGATTGCTTTGACGGGGGTTGGGGTGCATGCGGTTTTGACGGTGGCGGTGTTTGGGTGGCGGGCGTGCAAGAGGGTGCTGCTGTGAGGCGGAGGTCCGGATGGATGTAAGCAGTGAGAAGCCTGTGAGCGTTTTTCTGACGGCGAATGCTTGCGCTGACCTGCATGGGCCGGATGAGGCGAGTTGCGGCGTACTGCTTCGACGAGTGTGAGTTCAGCGACAAGGCATATCTGTGGCGGGTGTACGGTATTTCAGCGTGAGGGTCAAGAACTATATCGCATGGACTGACAGGGAGATGTGGAGGATCGAAACATTGTGGAGAAACAGCTATCGTACAATTTTGTCCGAACTGTCTTGTACTTAGCCATAAACCCGGGGGCAGAGGTGGTGGCCTAACGACCTATAACTTTTTGCCCCCATGGGGGCAGGCTCAGGGAAACATGGCCGCAGACCACAGACCAGAGAAAGACCTACAACAAATGTGCGCATAATCCCTTGCACTACCGATTGAACGCTGAGAACTCGCAACGAGCGTTTGACGCGATGAGAATGGATGAGAAGGATGCGAGTGCACATTGCCGGGGTTGCTACATTGATGGTTGTGGATGGGGCGGGTTGGGGTTGTGGAGCGGCGGGGTGGGATGAGGGATTGCGCGCGCATGGAAGGTGCTTAGTGAGTGAATCAAGGCGTCGGGGGCGCTCCTGACGCGCTTAATTGCGTGGTACCTTGCATTACTGCCGATGCCGTCAGTTACTCGGAGAGGTTTATGGTAAAACGGTTGTCGTCGCCGGTTTTGAAGTTGTCGTAGAGCGGGCTGTAATCGGCAACGTCGATCGTCTTTGCTTCGGGGTTGAACGTGAGTATCCGCAGCCAGCCCTCTCCGCCCAACGGCAGCATCTGGAAGTTCACCAGCATCTGGTATACGTTGTTGCCCGCATCGCCCTGGCTGACGAGGTATCCGAGGCCGTCGTTGAGCACGTGGCCGTTGATTACCATGAACATGTTCGGATGCCGCTTGACGAGCTTGTCCCACATTTCCTGGCCGTCGTTGATGGTTGTGAGTCCCGTGGCGGCTATTGCGTAGCTGTGCGGGTTCCATGTCTGGCTTTTGCCCTTGGTTTTCCAGTCGTAGCGGGTTGAGTCGGAGTAGAGATAGGCGTGGGTGACGACAATCACCTTGTGGTCGGGATGGCTGCTGACAATGCCGTTTGCCCACTCCAGGACGCTGTCTCTGGGGCCGAATTCAAAGCAGAGAATCAGATAGTTGCGGCCGCCGGCGGTGAACCGGTGCCAGGTGTTGTCGATTTTGCCTGGCTCCATTGCGCCACCGAAGGTGGGCATTCGTTCGAAGCGGGACAGGGGAATGTAATCGGCCGCCAAGGTTGTGCGGTCCTGTGTGCGGCCGTTGGCACCGAAGTCATGGTTGCCCAAGGCGATTGCGTAAGGCACCTTGCCGTCGAGGCGGGAAAAGGCCTGGGCGGCCCGCTGCCATTGCAGCGGCACGTTGTTGTCGGTCACGTCGCCGTTCTGGAGCACATAGGCGATGTTGAGCCGGTCTTTGTTTTCCACGATCCATTGCGTCTGCATATGGAACAGGCCGGGGTAGTCTCTGGCATATTTCTGGGTGTCCGGCAGAATCACCAGCGACCAGGGCTTTGCTTTGGGGGCTTCGGCGGGAGCGGCTTTGGCGGCGGATTTCAGGAGTACGCCGGCCGAGATTCCGCAGGCGGCCGTCTTCAGGAAGGTGCGGCGATTCACATCACTCATCACAGGTCTCCACGCGAAGGCAAAATTTGTTCTTGCTGCTGATACAGTAAGTATCGGTGTTCAAAAGATTATACAGGAAATCAGAGGAAAACCCAACAGACACACTAAAAACCGTAAGACGTTGGTTGGCAAGGGCTTATGGGTTTGACCTTCCAGCCTGGCAGGGAACTTTGACGCTGATTATACTGGTAGGCTGATTCGAAACCTAAGCCGCGAATACCCGCCAATCAGCACGGTTTTTATTTATATTAGGCGACGGAGTTGTCTGGTCGGGGACGATTCCCTCTTCGCCGCGACAGGAAAAAAATGCTTTGTTGACTTTGCGCGGCCTGGGGGGTACCATTGCTTTATTCGGACGGGGTGTTCGGATGCTCGGCATGGCGGCTGGGCGGGCGCAGGACAGAGGGTATTTTTCTGTGGAGGAATGATGATGAAGGGTTTGTCACTTCTTCTGGTGCTGACGGCGGTCGTTGGTTCTGCCAGCGCGGTGGCACCAGCACTGAATTGGGATTTTGAAGACGGCACGTACATCGGACGAGACGGTCAGGTTACGCCCAATGCATGGGATGCCTACTGGAACAGTCTGGACGGGTGGGGCGCGCCGAGCGTCGCGTACTGGGATACGGACGGGACGAACGGCTATGCGGTAGCGAATGTGGCCGGGACGCAGGGCGGCGGTTATGCAGTTGTTTTCTCGGCGAGCGAAATCGGCCTGGATATGTTGGGGCTTGTGCCCGGGCAGACGGTGACTTTTGGGGCGGACATCATTGATCTTGTGGCTGGCGGGGGCGGCGGCGGCGCGATTTTGAAGATGGAATCGTGGGCAGGCGGAGCACTCATTCCGGGGTCGGATATAGAGGTGCAGATCAGCGGCGTTACTGGCAGTTGGGCGACGTATTCGATGGATTACACCATCGCCGCCAATGCCGACGCGATCAAGCTGGTGGTAGGCACGTCGACGGGCTGGGGCGGACCAAATGCGTCGGACAGTTCGTACGGCTTTGATAATGTGACCCTGGTTCCGGAACCGGCGACGCTGGTTCTGTTGGGACTTGGCGGCCTTTTGATTCGCCGCAGGAAATAGTCTTCATTCGACGGAAGGATGTTTAAGGTCCAGGTACAGCGAGCATGAACTTTCGAGCACCTTCGGGACGGATGCGCCCGGAGGTGCTTTGTTTTGCGCGTGCCGTCGCGGAGCCTGAGGCGCCATTGAGAAAGCGGTGCAGGCGATTGCCGGCGGGCCGATGTGCAGCACCGACAAAAGGGCGGTGCAACAGGACACAGCGGCGTTCGTTAGCTGTGTACGGGGGGCGCAGGGTGGGGGTGTGTTTGACGGTCGTCCGCACAATAAGGAGTGGAATTATTCAAGAGTCTGTGCATTTTTGCTGGAGTGATGCGATGAGGATGCGGGGATTGGCGGTATTTGTGTTTGCGGCTGTTTTTGCGGCATCGGCGTTTGGTGAGGCGACCGAGGCGGCCGGGGGGAAGAGCGCGGCGGCGGCCAGAGCGGAGGTGTTGGAGTATCTTCGTGGATTAGGCAACGGGTCATATCTGTTCGGGCAGGTGGCGACGTGGGTGCATAATGAAAACCCGGACATGGAGCATGGGAGCAACTGGCTGAAGAAGGTGTATGATCATACGGGGCGGCTGCCGCGGTATGGCGTGATCACTTATGATTTTCATGACGATCCGTTCCCGGATGAGGCATGGAATGCGGGGGTCAAGAAGATGTGGGACCGGGGGATGATCGCGGGGGTGTATACGTTTTTTGCGAATCCGGCCGGCGTGTCGTGGAACGGTCCGGTCGATATCGATCTTATCTTTGCCGCGGAAGACAACGCGACGAAGCGAAATTTCTACGGGCAGATGGATCGGATGGCGGGCAACCTGCGGTGGCTGAGGGATCGGGGTGTACCGGTTGTGTACACGCCGTTCGTGGAAAGCGACGATCGCAACAAGTGGCATGCGAAGGAGACCAACGAGCATATTATTCGGTTGTACCGGCTGGTGCACGACTACTTCGTGAAGGACAAGGGTTTAGACAATATCATCTGGGCGTACCATACGACGCAGAACCACGTGGCCCTGGAGAAGTACTATCCCGGCGATGCGTATGTGGATGTGATCGGCAAGTCGGCGTACGGGCGCGGGCTGGTGTTTTCGGAGTATGCGTGGGCGGTGGAGAGAAAGAAGGCCGGCAAGGTGATATGGTGGGCGGAGTTGGGTATCCGCGATAACTCGGGGCCGCGAGCGGATTGCATGGATGTGTTGAGAAAGCTGGAGGGGAGCTTTCCGGAGCTTGCGGGGTTTGTGTTCTGGAGCGATGCGGGGTACTATAACGTCGTGGGCAATGACAATGGGCGGCAGTTGATGGAATCGCCCAGGATTGTAACGCTGAAATAGTATTCCGGGCACGCGGTTGGCGCGCAGCCGCCGATTGTCATGCGTGTCATGGGTGCGGGAAGGGTTGGCGCAAGGAAACGGCCCGGGTTTTCAGGCCGGGCCGGTTTTTACTTTTAGGTGGGGAGACTTCAGGCCTCGATGGCGTCGATGAAGACTTGCAGGTATTTCTGGCGGTGGCCCATCTTGCGGCTGCTGTTCTTGCGGCGGCGGAAGTGCATCGGGTACAGTTTAGGGCCTTTTACGAGGGCATCTTCGGCAGTCGTCTGAAACCTGGCAATGACCTTGGCGCCCTCGAGATAGGGGTTTCCGACCTTGATATCGGCACCGTCGCTGATGAAGAGGACCTTGTCCAGTTCGATTGTTTTTGCATCGGGTTCGACTTCAGTCAGTTCGATCTTTATGACGTCGCCCTGGCTGACCTTGTATTGTTTTCCACCTTGCTCTATTACTGCGTACATCTTTGTGCTCCTGTGTTTCTGTAAAGAATGCGGTATTGTAGGGAGGTCGGTTCGCGCTGTAAAGACAATTTCGGGCAGTATGCGATTTTTTTCGGGCAAATTGCGGGGCTGCGGTTAACATAGTGCTCGTTCTTGTTAAGGGACTTGTGATTGACGGTGGGAGGTCACCAGTATGCAGTTGGCGATGGTTGAGGACAGGGTGGTTCCTTATGAGGAACTGGCTCCGGTGTATCTTGATCGCGGGACGTTTTTCGGGGACGGTGTGTATGAGGTGGTGCGGAGTTATGAGGGGCGGATCTTTGCCTTGGAGGAGCATCTGGCGCGGTTCGGGCGGAGCTTGCGCGAGGTAAGGATTGAGGGTGTGGATATCGCGGATGTGCGTGAGCGCGTGACGATGACGTTTAATCGCGCAAGTATCGCCAATGCAAAGATTTACTTTCATGTTACGCGTGGGGCGGGAGACCGCAGCCACACGGTTGCTGCGGACACGCGGCCTCGGTTTTTTCTGACGGTGACGGAGCTGGCGGAAAAGCCGGCCAACAAGGAACGCGGGGTGGCGGTATCGACTTTTCCGGACTGGCGGTGGAAGCGGTGCGATATCAAGTCGCTGAACCTGCTGGCCAACGTGATGGCGAAGATGGATGCGGACAGGAAGGGGTGCGCGGAGGCGATCCTGGTGAATGAGGCCGGAGAGGTGACGGAGGGGTCGAGCTCGGCGATTTTTCTGGTGCGTGCCGGCGGCAGCGAGATCGTGACGCGGCCGTTGGGGCCGGATATCCTGCCTTCGATTACGCGGGCGGTTGTGGAGCGCTTGGCGGAGCGGGCCGGGGTGCGAGTGGTGGAGGAAGTCTATCGGCCGGCGGATGCGGCACGAGCGGAGGAGGTATTTCTGGCGGTGACGACGCAGGATATTGTGCCGGTGGCGGCGTTCGACGGGGTGCAGATAGGGGAGGGACGGCCGGGGGCTTGCACGCGGAAGCTGATTGAGGTATTCCGGGAGTATGTGCGGGAGGGTGAGTAGATGGGCGGGGATAGAGACGCAGCGGCGCCAAACCGCCTGTGAGCGGCGAGGCGCTTGGACACTACCGGGCTATTGAATGGCGCAGAGCTTGTGGAATGGGCGGTGAGGGCGTCTGACGGTGGTACCCAGGAAGAGGTGTCGGATATTTGTCCAGACCCACGCAGCTCCTTCAATTCAGAGCAGGGCCCTCTGTACGGGTGGTCCCTTAATTCCAGTAGGCGGCGAGTGCGGCGAGGTCGGCCAGGTCGACTCGCTGGCTGTGGTCGAGGTCTGCGCCTGCGCACCAGTCCGGGGCGGTGCAGGGGTTGAGCCAGTGGTCGGCGATGATCCTGAGATCGGCGGCGTCGATTCGGCCGTCGCGGTTGAGGTCGTTGGGACAGAGGGAGGTGCGGAAGACCGAGCGGGCACGAGCCTTTGCGGGGCCGCACGCGGGCGTGACGACGATATCCCAAAATGCGGGCGGAGCGTCGGTGAAGTCGGCGCGGCAGGTGATGGTGTGTGTGCCGGTGACGCGGACGTCGGTGGCGCTGATGACGCGGGTATCGTCGCGAAGGACGACCAACTCGGAGTCTGTGTTGATGAGGCGCGGCGCCTGGCCGGCGGCGTTTGCGGCCTGGAAGAATTCGATTTCGGCGGCGCCATCGCGCTGGAAGTAGTCCAGGACGAGATAGTAACGGCGGGCGGCAGGGAAATTGACGGACATCATGGTTGTTGCGGGCGTTCGGGCTGTGGGGTGCTCGCCGATGGTCTCGCCGGAATCGGTCCAGTCGCCGTCATCGTTGAGGTCGATGGAGAGGCGGAAGCCGTCGTCGCTGTTGACGCCGAGGTGGCGCAGGCCGGGCGAGGGGACGACAAGCCAGCCGGTGAAGCGGATGGCGAAGTCCTGGATGCCGGTGTTGTAGGGTGCGGCGAAGGGATCGTTGGGTACGAATATGCCGGAGGAGCCTGCGCTGTAGAGATTGACGGCGGTGTGGACGGCGCGGACGGGGTCGCCGAAGCCTGCATCGGGATCGTCGAGGAAGGCTGAGGCGGTGTTGATGTGGTCGATGGCGAGGGAGGCCTTGACATACATGGCGTCGAAGCCGATCTCGTCAGAGTAAGCGGCAAGGGCGACCTGGGTTGCACTGCCGGGCTCGAAGCCGCTGCCGTGTATGGTGAGTTCGGCGGTGCGGCCGGTGCAGACTGCGGCCGGTTCGACGGATGTAATCGAAGCAAGGGGTACGCCGGTGATGGCGATGCTGTCGGCGGCACCGGGGACGGCAAGGCCGGCGGCGTCGAGGCCCTGAAGATTGTAGACGTTGGGGCCGAGTGCGACGGTGACATTGATCGAGAAGACGTTGTTGGCGGAGAAGGCCGCGGGGACGGGGACACCGTTAAGGGTGATTTGCGAGACCTCGGGTGGAGCGACGCCGCGGAGGATGGTCTGGCCCTGGGGGGCGCAGAAGTCCAGGCCGTTGTTGGTGGTGATTTCAAGGTGGCCGGAGGGGAGTTGTTCGAGGATGTAGCTGCGGCGTTCGGCGACGAATGCCTTGATGGCGTTCCATCGGTCGATGAATGGCTGGTCAGCCATGCCGTCGGCGATGCGGGCGTTTGCGGCGTCGTCGAGGAAGCGGTCGAATTCTGTGGGCGGGCCGGCGGTTCCCCATGAGGTGCGCCAGGGACCGTTGACGAGTTGGGAGAGGCATTGTTCGTAGATGCGCTTGTACTTGGGATACTGCAGCATCGCGTCGATCTCCGGGAACCAGGGTGCGACACCATAGATGATGGTGGTGGCGCCAGCGCCGGAGCCGAAGCCGTAATCGATGTCCCAGGGTATGAGGGACCAGCGGTCGGCGTTGGGGGCGTAGTAGAGGCAGTAGTTCTTGCCGCGGAGGAAGCCGTAGCTGTCCCAGTCGCCGATGGCACGACGTATAGCCAGCGCCATGATGAAGGCGTGCGGGTCGATGACGGATTCGATGTTAGTTTCGTATTGCGGGTCGGTCGGGGGGGTGTTGAGCATTTCGGCGAGGCGGAGGAGCGCTGACCAGTCGTCATTTTCGCGGTGGGAGCGCTTTTCGAAACTCCAGCGGTACGTTTCCTTGATGAGCGGGTGCGCGGCGTCGTGGATGAGGCCTTCGTCGAGGTTCTTGAAGTTGGTGCCGTTGAAGTTGTATTCGAAGTAGTCATCGATTTTGTGGAGGGCGCCGTCGCTGTCTTCGGGGAACCATGCGTCGATGTAATCGCCGTCGATTTTCTGGACATTTTCGTAAGTGTGGTGAGTCGCGCCGTTGAGGATGGGCCAGATGTATTCCTGCGTGGAGTACTGGAGGCCCATCTTTCGGTAGAACCAGTAAGCGGCGCGTTCCTGGAGGGGACCGCGGAGGCTTCCTTCGGTGCCGTCGAGGTTCATCTCTGTGCGGAGGCGGAAGCGCTGGTCGGGGTTGAAGTCGAGGCGCAGCGGCAGGTTATCGCCGGGAACGGGGGCGCGGTTTGAGCCGCTGCGTGTGAAGGGGCTGCCGCGGTAGCGGATGGCGGCGTTGTAGAAGACTTCGGTGTTGTTGTAGACGAAGGTGCAGTCGAGGGTTTCGTTGGAGAGGTTGGGGCGTGACTTGAAGGTGTTGACGACTGCGTTGGACATCCAGACGCGATATGTGGCGAAGTTGGAGGCGAAGGTCAGGTCGCCGACGCGGACGAGGCAGGTGCGATCGGGGGCGTCGGCGGTGTGTTCAAGGCGGGCGGGAAAGCGGGTGGAGGCGGCGCCGTCAGAGGCGACGATGTAGAAGGCGCGCATGGTGCCGGCGGCTGCGCCGGGGATGACGGCGGCGACGCCGTCGTTGTCGGCGACGCGGGCGGTGATGGTGATGGGCTGGTTTGCGGCGGGGAGGACGGGTGTGTGCCGGACGTCGGCGATGTCGGGTCCGCGGTTGGCTGTCCATGCGGTGTTTTGGCGGCCGGGGGTACCGAGGTCGGCGGGCATGGCGAGTTGGCAGACGTATGCGGGGCGGGGCGGCTGGACGGGGGTGAGCTGTCGCGAGGTTCGCAAAAGGACGTGCTGCGAGCCGCGGAGCCACTTGGCCCAGCCGCGGAAGGTTACCGTGCCTGCGGTTACTTCGGCGATGGAGCAATTGACGCGGTTTGCGCCGGGGTCGCCATGGCCCGTGGCGCGGACGTGCAGCGAGCGTGAACCGGTGCGGCTGTCTTCGGTGGTGATGAAGGACTGGACGTGATTGCCGCGGAAGTTCCAGGGCGCCTGGCCGCTTTCGAAGCCGCCGTTGTTGAGGCGGTTTGCGCCATTGACGATCAGTTCGAGGTCGTCGAGGAGCACGTCGCCGCGGTTGAGCATGATGATCTCGAACATGTTGATTGCGTCATGGGTGTAGTTGGCGTTGGAGGCGTCGATGGTGAAGGTGAAGGAGCTCCACTGGGCCTTGGCGCGTTCGTCACTTGCGGCCCAGGCGTCGGGGGAGTCGTTGTCGCTGTCGGGGTCTCGGAGTTCGAGGCTTGCGCCGCGGCCGTCGGCCCAGATGGGCCAGCGTCCGCCATCATAATACGTGACTTCGTCGACGGTGATGGGCCAGGGGCGGCCGGTGTCGGGGTTGATTTCGGCGGCGGGTTTGGCCAGGCGGATGCGTTCGCTGTGGTCGCTGAGGCTGCCGGTGCAGGGACCGAAGAGGTTGACGCCAATGGTGAGGTTGTTGTAGACGGAGGCGAGGAAGTGCGGGTCGGCGGCGACGACGACATAACCGCCGGCGGGGAGGGCTGCAGCAGGCGGGAACTCGTAATCGATGCCGTCGGTGAAGGACCAGCCGGACAGCGAGACGGTTGAGCCGCTGCGGTTGTAGAGTTCGACGAACTCGTAACGGGGATCGCGCGAGCCGTGCTGGTACATGATCTCGTTGATGACGATGGGCCGCTGCAGCGGGGCGGCGTTTGCGGCGTTGCGCGTCGGGGTGCTCAGGGCGACTATTTTGCCGCCGCCGTCGGGGCTTCTGCCGATGGTGACGTCTGCTTCGACGGTGGCGAAGCGGACGGCGTCGAGTACGCGCAGGGGGCGCGGTTTCTGGCCGCCGGTGCTTTGGGTGAGGAAGACGGTTTCGCCGCCGGCGGAACTGAGTCCAAAGCCGAGGGCGGCCTGGTCGACGCTAATGAAGGCGCCGGGCTGGAGCACGAGGCCGTCGGGGAACTTGTATTCGTTGATCAGGCTGAAGCGGGCGTCGCTGAGGTAGACGGTGCTCATGTCGACGGGGACCGGGCCGGGGTTGTAGATCTCGATCCAGTCCTGGCCGGAGCCGGATTCGCTGTTGGTGAGCAGTTCGTTGATGCAAAGGCGGGCTTGCGGGGCGGCAACCTCGGGCGCCGCGGGCGTTCCGCCGATGTAGACGCTGGGCGCCCATGAGGAGGCTTCTTCGGGGTCTCCTGCGAACTTGACGCGGGTCAGCGAGTGGCCCGTGCCGTCGGCGGCGGGATACCAGGGATGTCCGTCACTGTAGCGAATGGTGAGTGCGATTCCGCCGTTTGCGTTGGAGAGGGTCACGCGTTCGCCGTCGTTGTCGAGCGAGCCTGTGAAGGGGCCGTAGACGCCGGTGATGCCATAGGCGGCCTGGAGCGCGGCTGGATCCTTGGCGACGACAATATATGTCTTGGGGGGTATTTTCGCGGAGGCGGGGAAAGTGTAGTGGATGCCGGTGGTGAAGGCAAAGCCGCCGATGTCTTCGGTGACAGCGCGGTCGTTGTAGAGTTCAATGTATTCGAGGTTTTCCGGGCCGTCGGGGGTACCGCCTGTCTCGACGGGGTGGAACATGACCTCGGTGACGATCAGCGCGCGGGCGGGCAGGCCAGGAGGGCCGTGACAATGCACGCCAGCAGCAGGAGGTTGCTGCGTCTGTCTCGATGTGCCATTTTTCTTCTCCGATTCGGGCGATGCTGCCCTTGTTAGCTTTGCATGCGGTCAGGCCGCAGGTCTTATGTCCGGATCCGGCAGGTACGAGACAAACGCACCTCCCATTACAGTATAGTGGCGCATGCTTGCGGTGGGGCGAGCATATTGCCTGGGGTGCGCAGTTTCCGGCTAAGCCGTTTACTTACAGTTGCCGTCATTACGTATCCCTTGTCTAAAGCGACGAATACGAACGAATCAGCACGAGTTTTGCCTATCTGCGGGGTTGGGAAGCACCGCCCAATTCGTGGCGGCTTTGGTGGAAGGGTTGGCGACTGTGGTTTCATGTGGATTCGGGACAGGTGTACGTCATGTGCGCGCGTTTGACGGTGGCACTGTGGCGCAGTGGGGGGAGGAGGCTGTGGGACACCCAAGCCTGACGGAGGTGGTTGGCTATTTGGGCAGTTCGGCGGTGTGCTTCATGCTTATAGCTTTTCTTGCTGCCTGGGCGATGTGCGGGGGGGTGAGGTTGTAGCGGTCGAGGAGGTGCTCAGGGTCGCCTGAGGCGGCGTAGGTGTCGTCGAGGCCGACGGAGATTACGGGGGCGGGGGAAGTCTTGCAGACGGCTTGTGCGACGGCGGCGCCGAGGCCGCCGGTGAGGAGGTGCTCTTCGGCGGTTAGGATGGCGCCGGTGCTGCGGGCGGCGGCTTCCACGGCCTCCTCGTCGAGCGGCTTGACCGTGTGCATGTCGAGGACGGCGGCGTCGATGCCTTCTTCGGCGAGTTGGTCGGCGGCGAGGAGTGAGAAGGCGACCATGAGGCCGCAGGCGATGATCGTAACGTCGTCGCCGTGCCTGAGGGTGTTGGCTTTGCCGATTTCGAAGCTGCAGTCGTCGCGGTAGACGATGGGGAACTTTGGGCGGCCGACGCGCATGTAGACGGGGCCTTCGTGGTCGAGCATGGCCATCGTTGCTTTGGTGGTCGAGGGGGCGTCGGCGGGGCAGAGGACGGTGAAGCCCGGCAGGGCGGAGGCCAGGGCCATGTCTTCGATGCCCATCTGGCTTGGGCCGTCCTGGCCGATGTTGATGCCGTGATGGGAGCCGACGAACTTGACGTTGACGCGGGGGAAGGCGATGCTCATGCGGAGCTGGTCGAAGGCGTTGCACATGAGGAATGCGGCGAAGCTGGCGGCGACGACTTCTTTGCCGGAGGCGGCGAGGCCCGCGGCGATGCCGACGAGGTTGCTTTCGGCGATGCCGATGTTGAAGAAGCGGTCGGGGAATTCTTTGGCGAAATATTCGGTGCGGGTGGAGTTTGCGACGTCGCCGTCGAGAACGACGAGAGAGGGTTTGCGGCGGCCGGCCTCGGCGAGGGCCTTGCCGAAGGCATCGCGGGTGGCGGGGCCGTATTCGAGGCCTTTGTCTTTTCCGATGTTCATGGGTGCATCCCTATTGTGCGGTTTCGTATTCGTATTGGCGCTGGAGTTCGCTTATGGCGGCGGCGATTTCGTCTTCTTCGAGAGGCTTGCCATGTTTTCTGCTTTGTGTGTCTTCCTCGAAGCTGCTGAGGCCCTTGCCTTTGAGCGTGTGGGCGACGATCATTTTGGGCTTGTCGCGGACGGCGGCGAGTTCTTCGAAGGTGCGGAGGATGGCGGGGATGTCGTGGCCGTCGATTTCCGCTACGTGCCAGCCGAATTGGCGCCACTTGGGGGCCAGCGGGTAGAGGGTCGGCATGACGTTTTTGACGGCGTTGGTCTGCTGGAACTGGTTGTGGTCGATGATTGCGGTGATGTTGTCGAGTTTGCGGCCGGCGGCGAACATGACGCCTTCCCAGATCTGGCCTTCCTGTACCTCGCCGTCGCCGAGCATGACATAGACGGCGTAGGGGGCGTTGTCGATTTTGGCGGCGAGGGCGTGGCCGATGGCGATGGAGAGGCCCTGGCCAAGTGAGCCGGTTGAGGATTCGAGGCCGGGCAGGGCGCGCATGTTGGGGTGGCCTTCGAGAGGTGAGTCCAGTTCGCGGAGGGTTGGGAGTATGTCGGGCGAAAAGAAACCGGCGTGGGCCATGGTGACATAGAGTGCCGGGGCGGCGTGACCTTTGCTCATGATGAAGCGGTCGCGGTCGGTCCAGTCGGGATAGTGCGGGTCGTACCGCATGATCGGACGCAGGTAGAGGCAGGCGAGGATATCGATGGCGGAGAGCGAACTGGAGGGATGGCCGGAGCCTGCGCGGGTGGTGATTTCGATGATCCGCTTGCTCATTTCGAGGCTGAGCTGCTGGAGTTGTTCCGGTGAACGCTGCTGGAGTTGTGCGTGTTCCGGGCGGTTCATTTTGTAGGCTCCGATGCGCGGTTGTGTTATGTTTGTGCGGCGCAAGCGGCTTCCGTGAGGCGGTCGCCGGGCGGCGTGTTGAGCAGGGCGGATGCGGCAGCTTCGGCGGAAGACGCGGTAAGGCGGCGTATTGCATCAAAGCGGGCGGCGGCCTGCTGGTTGTATTTCGGTTTGCGGCGGATCTGCTCGGCGGTTTCAGCGAGGTAAATGTGCTTGTGGAGCCAGTCGATGGCCTCGACATTGCGGGCGGAGAGCATTACGGGTCGCGGTGCGGCGGCGAGCGTGAGGACCAGGCAGGGGATTTGCCAGTTTTCTGTGTTGACGATGAGGGTTTCGACGGAGGCGACCTGGCGGTCGCTGGTGAAGGCGGTGAAGGCAGCGATCATGCGTGAGGCCGACTGTGTTTCGGGTTCATCGCAGAGCATCTGCTCCAGTGTGTGCTCCGTGTCGGTGACGGGTCGTTTCGAATCGAGCGGCACGGGCACTGGCTCGGCATGCGGCGCCTCGAGCAGCCACTCGGGGGGCCAGCCGCAGCGTTTTGCGAGGAGCGCTTCCTGGCGGCGGGTCAGCGAGCGGGCGGCGTCGTAGGGAGGGGCCCATTCGAGCTGGCGGCGGGTCAGCGAGGTGGAGAGGCGATGGCGCCAGACGTCGGCCTGCTCCGTCTCCGTCAAGCGGAGGAGGACGCGTGCGTTTTCGAGTTCCGGTCCGAGATTCACAACGGCGTAGCGCATGCGCCATGCGCTGCGGGACAGGACGAGGTCCTGGACTTTTCCGAGGCGGCCGTCACTGCAATGGACCTCACAGCCGCAGAGTTCGTCAAGAGTTACATACATCGTTTTCTCCCTACCTAATAAGATCGTTCAGGCGTGCATGTCGATCAGCCGCCTTTCGATATTCATGTCGTGAATGTAATCCATGTCGTCGAGGGACAGTTCGAAATTATCCAGGTCGAAGTTGGCCGTGAGGTGTTCGGCGGAGCCGGCCTTGGGAATCACGGCGGCGCCCATCTGGATAAGCCAGCGGAGGCTTATCTGGGCGGGCGTCTTGCCGTATTTTGCGGCAAGTTCGCGGAGGCGGTCGTTCTTAAAGACTTCGCCGCGTGCAAGCGGGGAGTAGGCGGTCACGCTGATCGCGTGGTCGCGGCAGAAGGCCATGATGTCGTCGCGATTTCGCAGCGGATGATATTCGATCTGGTTGTTGCATATCGGTACGTCCGTGACGGACATGACTTTGCGGATACCGGCGACGTTGAAATTGCTGAGGCCGGCGCTTCGGATCATTCTCTGTTCGATGAGCCAGGCCATGCCTTCCATGGTTTCTTCTTCGGGGATGTTCTCGGCAGGCCAGTGCAGGAGATAGAGGTCGAGGTAATCCGTTCGCAGGCGGTCCAGCGTTCGTTCGCAAGCCTCAATGACGCCTTTTCGATGAGCATGCGACGGGTCGACCTTGGAGGTGATGAACAGGGCGTTGCGATCTGCGCCTCTGATGGCTCTGCCGATGGCTTCTTCGTTGCCGTAGTTTTCGGCGGTGTCGATGTGTCGGTAGCCGACGTCAAGGGCCTGGGCGACGATCTGTTCGGCCTGATGTCCGGTGAGCTGCCATGTTCCGAGGCCGATGACGGGCATGCGATAGCCGCTCGGGAGGGCGATTTCCTTTTGCGTTACCTGGTCCATTGGTCCCCCTGTCAGTGAGCTGTTCAGCTTGATGCTGGCGTCAGCATGGCCGTTTCGACCGCGATTTGAAGGGACGCCAGGGCTTTGGCAATGGGACAGGAGCGGGCTGCGAGCTCGGCGAGCCGGTCGAATTCATCCTGGCCCAGGCCCGGCACGCTGCCCGTCGTCCAGAGCCGTATGCCGGCGATCTCGGGTTTGGATTCGTCGAGCAGGACCTCGGCGGATGCCTCGACGCCTTCGGGTTCATAGCCGGCCTCTTCGATTGCATGGGCCAGCGCCATGCAGAAACATCCGGCAAGGGCAGCGCCCATCATCTCTTCGGGATTGATGCCGCGGCCCTGGCCGAAACGTGATTCGTGGTCGAAGAGGCGGTCTACCATTTCGGGCCCTGCGGACAAGACGCCCTGGCCGCCTTTCAGCGAGCCTTTCCATGCGGCGGTGGCTTTTCTGGTGATCATGTTATCCCCCATTATGCAAGCATTTGCGTTCGGTGCATGCCGGATATCGGCCGCCGTGCGGCACTCTAATCGGCATGCCGTCACGGAATTTTGTCGGCGGTTTTGGCGTGGTGCTTAATCGAACAACGGGTTAGCGCGGTAACGTAGGCCGCCTTGACCACACAATGTTGTGAGGTGACGGCGTGCGGCGGCCGTATGCCGTATCGCGCGGCGCGCCGTGGGCGGCGCGGTGTGCGCGTATTAAACTGCCGGGTCGGTGGTGCCGAAGCAGAAGCGTGCCGCCGCTGTGAGGCACGAGGCATACGGCGCCTATGCCTTGACAAACGGGACGTCGGCGGCGGCTGTGCGTATGCGGGGGAAGATACTGTTTTAGTGAAAGGGGATGTATCAATGAAAGTGGAACGTGTGCACATTACGGAGATATGGCCGGACCTGAGTCATGCGGAAAGTCTGATACGCAGGCCGCTGCTGGCCACAGGCATTCTGATGATCATTTTAGGCGTGATTGCGATTCTCCTGCCGTTCGTGGCGACGCTGACTATGACGCTGTTCGTTGGCATACTGCTTGTCGTCGCGGGCGTCACGCATATCGCCCACTCCTTCGAGACGCACGGGTCCAAGGGCTGGCTGCTGAGACTGATCGGGGGCATACTGTATGCGCTTGCAGGCATTTTCCTGTTGGCGGCGCCTGCCCGCGGGATGGTCACGCTGACGGTGGTGCTTGTGGTATTATTCCTGCTGGTGGGCATTGACAAGATCGTGCTTTCGTTTCACCTGCGGCGTGTGTCGCAATGGGGGTGGCAACTGCTAAGCGGCCTGATCTCGATCGCAGTGGCTATCATGATCTGGCTGGGACTGCCTGAGACCGCGGTCTGGGCGATTGGCCTGCTGGTCGGCATCGAGTTGATCTTCAACGGCGTGTCGATGGCGGCGTTTGGCTTGGCGGTGCGCGAGCGGCGGCCTGCCGAACGCACGGCGTGAGGCCGAGGCACGGGCCGGGCGTCTATGGAGCCACAGGATGCTGCTGAGTATCAGGCACCTGAGTTCGTTTACGATCGAGGCCGAAGACGGTAATATCGGACAGGTTTACAGTTTTTTGTTCGACGATCGAACCTGGGCGATACGGTACCTGGTCGTGGATACCGGCAAGTGGCTTCCGGGGCGGAAGGTGCTGATTGTGCCGTCGGCGCTTGGCAGGCCGGTGGGGTGGCTTCGGGTGTTTCCGGTGGAGCTTACGCGCGAGAAGATCCGGCAGAGCCCGGATATCGACACGGACCGGCCGGTCTCGCGACAGCAGGAGGCCGAGCTTCACAGCTACTACAACTGGGCGTCTTACTGGGGCGGCGCTGCCTGGGAGCCGACTGTGAGCCCGTATGCGGCCGAGCGGTCCGCGGAAGATCTGGCGGGTCGGACCAGCGAGCAGGAGCAGGCCAGTGAACACCTCCGCAGTACCCGCGAGGTGATCGACTATCGCATCCATGCCGAGGACGGGTACATCGGGCACGTCGACGACTTCATCGTCAACGTGGAGGACTGGGTGATCCGGTATCTTGTTGCGGATACGGGCAAGTGGCTGCCGGGCCGGAAGGTGCTCCTGCCGCCGGAATGGGTGAAGGAGATCAGTTGGGGGGCGGCGGAGATCTTTGTAGACGTGAGCCGCAAGACGGTGGCGGACAGCCCGGAGTTCGATCCAACGGCGCCTGTGAACAGGGAGTATGAAGTGCAGTTGTACGATTATTACGGCCGGCCCGCTTACTGGCTGTAGTTATGAGGATGTTGAGGTGCGTTTTGCGGCGGGGTGATCGCCGCGCCGCAAGATATCCTTGGGCGGTCCGGCGGCTGCGCGCATGGCTGTGCGCATGCCAGGCGGAATGACGGACTCCACCCGTCTGAAGGGGCCTGTGGGGGGGGCAACCCGTAAGAGCCGTGAACGGTTCGAGGACGCAGGTATGCCGATTCATAACAGTGATATTGCGGTGCTACTGAACCAGGCGGCGGACCTGTTGGAGATCCAGGAGGAGAATCCCTTTCGTGTGCGTGCGTACCGCAATGCGGCGCGGACGGTCATGAGCCTTCCGAAGAATGCCGCTGAGATGATCGAGGAGGGCACGGACCTGACGAAGCATCCTGGGATCGGCAAGGACCTGGCCGGCAAGATCAAGGCGATTGTGGAAACGGGCAGTTTCGATGTACTGACGGAACTGAAGGAGGAACTGCCGGGCGACATCGATCAGTTGCTGCGGATCGCCGGGTTAGGGGCCAAACGCGTGGCGAAGCTTTACCGGGAATTGAGCATCAGCAGCCTGGAGATGCTCAAGGCGGCTATCGAAGACGGGCGGCTCAGCAAATTGCCTGGCTTCGGCAAGAAGACTGAGGCCAATATCCGTGAGGAGATTGCCCGGCTGGAACAGGAGCGCGGCAGGCGTCTGAAACTGGCGACGGCGGAGGAGATCACGATTCCTTTGGTGAAATACCTCAAGCAGTGCAAGGGCGTCAAGGAGGTGGCGGCGGCGGGCAGTTTCAGACGCCGCAAGGAGACGGTTGGGGACCTTGATATTCTGGTGACGTGTACGCGCGGCTCGCCGATCATGGAGCATTTCACGCGGTACGAAGACGTGGAGAAGGTGATCTCCAAGGGCAAGACGAAGTCGACGGTGCTGCTGCGGTCGAATTTTCAGGTGGATCTTCGCGTGGTGCCGGAGGCGAGCTACGGGGCGGCGCTATTGTACTTTACCGGTTCGAAGGAACATAATATCGGGGTGCGGAAGATCGGGGTCAGGAAGGGGCTCAAGCTCAATGAATACGGCTTGTTCAGCGGCGAGAAGCGCGTTGCGGGGCGGACGGAGACTGAGGTGTATCGCACGTTGGGGCTTGCGTATATCGAGCCGGAGTTGCGGGAGGACCGCGGCGAGGTGGAGGCGGCCTTAGAGGATCGGCTGCCGCACCTGGTGACGCTGAAGGATATCCGCGGCGATCTGCACATTCATTCCAACTATACTGACGGACATAATACGATCCGCGAGATGGCGGAGGCGGCGAGGGAGTTGGGCTACAGCTACCTGGCGATCACGGACCATACGCAGCATTTGACCGTGGCGGGGGGGCTTAAGCAGCAGGATATCGAAAGGCAGATTGCCGAGATCGAGGAGGTCAATGCCGCGGTGAAAGGCATCACGGTGCTGAAGGGCGCGGAGGTGGATATCCTCGAAGATGGGACGTTGGACCTGCCTGATGATATTCTTGCGGCGCTGGATGTGCGGGTATGCGCGATTCATTACAAGTTCAATCTTCCGAAAGAAGCGCAGACGAAACGCATCCTGAAGGCGATGGAGAATCCGTACTTTAACATCCTTGCGCATCCGACGGGGCGGCTGATCGGCGAGCGAGCGCCGTACGAAGTGGATCTGGCGCAGGTCATGAAGGCGGCGCATGAGAGCGGCTGCATATTGGAGGTGAATTCGCATCCGGACCGGCTGGACCTGGATGACATCAACTGTAAGATGGCGGCGGATATGGGGGTGATGATTGCGGTGTCGACGGATGCGCATCGGACGGGGCATCTGAACAACATGCGGCTGGGTATCGGGCAGGCGCGGCGCGGCTGGCTTGAGGCGCGGCAGATCGCCAACACGCGGAGTCTGGGCGCGCTGAGAAAACTGCTGAAGCGGACTTGACGTGAGCCAACCAAAGCCGCGAATGTTCACGAATCGGCACGCATTCTATTCGTATTCGGCAATGAAGTTGATCGTGCCGCGGTTGACCATTCGCCACAGCAAACCGTCCCTTGGAGAGTGGCCGAGCCAACTCGTCCTGTCAGGTCTGAGGCAGGGCGAGGTGTTCGCCCTCTTCGAGGTCGAGCTTGATGGCAAGGAATTTCAACAGGTCCTTGAGCGTGATGATGCCGGTCAGTCTGCCTTCCTTGACGACCATGAGCCGGCTGTTGCCCGTTCGGTTCATTGTGGCCAGGGCCTCGGTTGCGTCGGACTGGGGGGCGACGGTATTGTCGTCGGAGCAGGGTTTTGCGATCTGGGCGACCTGGCGGCGGTCCCATTCGCTTCGCGGCACGTCCTTGATGTCCTTCGTTGAGACGCAGCCTTCGAGGCGGCCTCCATCGGATACAGGAAACATCTTGTAATGGTAGCGGTAGAAATAATCCTCGACGAGTTGCCGGATGGAGATGGAGGGCGGGGCCACGACAGGATCGGATTTCATGAATCGCTCGACGTGTTCGCCGGCGAGGGCCTGGCGGATGAGCATTTCGCGGTAGGACGACTGCGAGGCGCCGCGGATGAACATGCCGATGAGAAAGTACCACAGGCCCCCGATGAAGTTGCCGCCGATGAAGCTGATGACGCCGAGCACGGTGAGGAAGATGCCGAAGCCGGAACCCATCCGGGAGGCGATGCGGGTTGCCCAGCGGAGGTCCTTTTTAGCGGCCCACAGGATGGAGCGGAGGACACGGCCGCCGTCGAGCGGGAAGGCGGGGATCATGTTGAAAATGGCCAGGACGATGTTGAGCCAGACGAGGTAGACGACCACGGCGTTGACGGGTGCGGGCCACAGCATGGTCCGGCCGACGAAGTGCACCAGGAAGAGTATGCCGGCGAAGACGACGCTGGAGGCGGGGCCGGCGGCCGCCATGAGAAGTTCGGCCTTGGCGCTGGGGGGTTCTTCGGTCATTTCCGCCACGCCGCCGAAGATGAACAGCGTGATGCCTTTCATGGGCATTCCGAACTGGCGGGCCACGATGGAGTGGCAAAACTCATGGAAGATGATCGATATGAACAATCCTAATGCGCCGGCAACGCCCATCCACCAGTAGGTGGCCGTCGAGAAGCCTTCGAAATAGTACGGGAAGAGGCCGGCCGCCAGCGACCACGTTACGAGGACGGCGAGGATGAACCACGTGATGTCGACGCCGACTTTGAAGCCGAACAGGCTGAACAGCGGTATGCGCCTCTCGAACATAAGCTCCCTCCGGAAAAGTATGTCAAGCCTGTGTGACACACATGACCGATGCGCCGCACAGGCAACTGCTCTGCTCAACCATATCGGCACATGGTCATGCCCTGTGCAATTATTCGAAACGGCCGGCACGATCCGTACTGTCATATCGGGACTTCAGGTTCTGGTGTCGTGTGGGTATCTTACGACTTGGAGGCCGGCCGCCTCATGCGGCGGTGCGATTTTTCTTGATCGACATCACGGATTGACCGAATACAAAAGTATGCGGGGATGATCGGGACTACCGATACATGCTGCACGACGGAGGCTTTTGACATGAAATGTTTGGTGCAAATCGTCTGTCTTTGTCTGATGGCTGCGCTGGTTGTCGGCGGATGCAGGCGGAAGGAACCGGCGGACAAGAGCGATGCGGCTTATGAGCGGATGAAGAAGGAGACGCAAGAGGCGGCCGAAGCGACTCGCGACTACATGGATCAGAAGAAGGAAGAGTTTATGACGGCAATGCAACTGAAACTGGATGAGCTTGAGAAAAAGTGGGACGAGCTCGAACAGGAGTTGGAAGCGAAGGGGAAAGAGGCAGATGAGGAATTCGTGAAACAGAAACAGACCTTCAACGCAAAGATCGCTGAGGCCAAGGGCCGCCTGAGGGACGCCGAGCAGCTTTCGGGCGAGGCGTGGCAGGGGGCCAAGGACGCCGCACAGAGCGCGTATGTGGACCTGAAGCGTACGTATGAGCAGATGGCGGCAAGATACAAATAGGCGAGCGAACCTTCGGATTGTCACGGGTACAACATGTCAGTTGCGAATTTACTTCTTGTGCTGCGGCCGGGGTTTTGTCGGCAGGAGGTTTGAATGCGAAACAAGCGTCAATACGACAGACGTGGGGCGGGCATGACAAGGCGGTCGGACGACAAACCGAAAGAACCGCCGACGGAGAAGCCGCCGCGCAAACCGGAACCTGAGAAGCCGCCGCGGACACCGCAGCGGAAGGTCCCGCCGAGCAAGCCGCCGCCCACGCGGCCGCCGGTGAAGGCGATGTTTCGGCGGGGTGCGGTGCGGTCTTCACACAGGGCTGGTCGAGGAGCGTGAACGGCGCGGAGCCGGGTTGCGCGAAACATTATACGGGATACGGGGACAGAGATCATGAAAGCGGCGATTCTGGTTGCGGACGGGTTCGAGGATCTGGAATTCTTTTATCCTTACTACCGCCTGTTGGAGCAGGGGATTCAAGCGGATGTCGCGACGCCGGACGGCGGCACGGTGGTGGGGAAAAACGGCTACGAGGTCAAGGGCGATCTTGCGCTGGAGGGGATCAGTGCGGAGGATTACGACCTGCTGATTCTGCCCGGGGGCAAGTCGCCGGAAACGGTGCGGCTGATTCCGGCGGCGCGGCAGATGACGCGCGACATGATGAACAGCGGCAAGATGGTGGCGTCGATCTGCCACGGGGCGCAGATTCTGATCTCGGCGGATGTGCTGCAAGGGCGGCGCGCGACATGCTGGGAGGGTGTGCGCGACGACGTTATCGCGGCGGGGGCGGATTATCGGGATGAGCCGGTGGTTGTGGACGGCAACCTGATCACCAGCCGCCAGCCGGACGATCTGCCCATGTTCTGCCGTGAGATCTTCGTGAACTTGCAGAACCTCGTGTCCGCGTAGAGGCGCGTGGTGCGAATAATTCGATGCGGCCGGCGCCGGCGCTGAGCTTATGTATGCGCTCATATTGATTGTACTTTTCGGGTGTGGTTTCGGGCTGGTGCTTTACGGAGCGACGCGGCGGCGGTGGGGGTATGTGCTGGCGGGGCTGTGCGTTGGCGGGCTGACGGCGTTTTTCTTCTGGTTCATGAGCTTCTGGGGCGAGGCGCTGTGGTTCGAATCGGTCGGCTACAGCGGGCGGTTCTGGAAGGTAATTCTTGCCCGGGTGATTCTGGGGTCGGCGGGAGCGGTGTCCGGTGCGGCGATTGTGCTGCTTTTGATGTGGCAGATTCCGGGGCGGCGGTGGGTCGTGAAGGCGATCGCGGCGGCTGCTGCGGCCTATTTCGGGGGCCAGCGGGCTATTGCGCGGTGGGATCGTATTCTGCTGCTGCTAAACAGGGTATCGACAGGCGTTACGGATCCGATCTTAGGGCGGGACACGGGTTTTTACCTGTTCGTTCTGCCGGTCTGTAACTCGCTGTACGGCGTGCTGTTAACGCTTGCGCTTCTGGCTTTGGTTGCGTCGGTGGCGGCGATTTTTGTGCACTGGCGGGGCGACGGGGTCGAACTGCGGCAGGTTCGTGATCCAACAGGGCACGGAGCGATCTACCTGAGTGCGGCGGCAGTGTTCTTTGTGTTGGCGTGGGGCAGGTACCTGGACCGGTTCAACCTGATGTATTCCTCAACGGGGGCGGTTACCGGTGCGTGCTGGACGGATGTTCATGTCCGCCTTCCGGCTTTTATTGTCATGATTGTTCTGCTGGCGGCCGGCGGGCTCATTCTGCTTGTGCCGTTCTGGAGGAGACTGCCGGAGAAGTTCGTCGGGCGTCTCGGGATGGATGCTGCTTATGGGCCGGTGCTGTCGGTGGGGGTTGTGGCTGCGGTCGCCGCGACCGGCTGGTTTGTCCTGTTGACGGTGTTGCCGGGGCTGTTTCAATGGCTCAAGGTCGCGCCCAACGAGATTACATTAGAGCGGCCGTACATTGAGCACAATATCGCATTTACGCGGCGGGCGTTTGGCCTGCACCGCATGGAGGACGTCCATTTTCCGGTATCGTACGAGTTCGGCCAGCGGACCATTGCGGAGAATCGAAACCTCGTGGAGAACGTCCGACTCTGGGACTGGCGGGTGCTTGATGCAATCTATGCGCAGTTCCAGGAGATCCGCCTGTACTATGAGTTTGCCGACGTGGACGTGGATCGTTACACGTTCCAGGACCAGTATCGCCAGGTGATGGTGTCAGCCCGCGAGATCCAGTTGGAGAATTTGCCGCCGCCGAGCCAGACGTTTGTGAACCGGCGGTTCAAGTACACGCACGGCAACGGGATAACGCTTACGCCGGTGAGTGAATTCACGCCCGAAGGCCTGCCGCGTCTGCTGATCAAGGACATACCGCCCGTCAGCCGCTATCCGGAGCTTGTCGTCGAGCAGCCGCGGATCTATTACGGCGAACTTACCGACACACACGTGATCGTCAACAGCAGAGAAAAGGAGTTGGACTACCCAAGTGGAAGCGACAACGTTTACATTCATTACGACGGCAAGGGTGGCGTGCAGTTGTCCAACCTGTGGCGCAAGTTCTTGTTCGGCTGGAAATTCGACGGGACACGGCTGCTGTTCTCTGCCTATCCAACACGGGAGAGCCGCATAATGTTTCACCGAAACGTGAGGGATCGGGTCAAGACTATCGCGCCCTTCCTGCAGTTCGACGACGACCCGTATATCGTTCTGGCGGAGAGCAGGCTGTACTGGATTGTGGATGCGTATACGGTCTCGTCGGACTATCCGTACAGCGAACCGGCGATGCGGCTGCGCCTGGCGGACCCGTACGGCGGCACGCTGGTCAGCGAACTGGAGGCGGCAAGCAATCTGCGCGGCATCAACTATGTGCGCAATTCGGTCAAGGCCGTCGTGGATGCCTACAACGGAAGCGTTTCTTTTTACATCTTCGATTCTGAAGACCCGCTCATCCGCGCCTGGTCGGGTGTCTTTCCAGGATTGTTCAGAGCGCGCGAGGAAATGCCTGAAGCCATGCTGCGGCACATCCGGTATCCCGCCGACATGCTGCTCATCCAGGGACTCATCTATGCCAAATACCACATGACCGACCCCGTGGTTTTCTATAACCAGGAAGACCTGTGGGTGCGTGCGACCGAGAAGTATTACGACCAGACGCAGCCCGTGCAGCCGTACTATATCATGTGGGAGCGGCCCGGGTCGGACGAGGCGCAGTTCATCCTGATGCAGCCGTTTACGCCCAAGAACAAGCAGGTGCTCATCGGCTGGATCGCGGCCATGTGCGACCCGCCTGATTACGGGCGACTGCTGGCTTATCAGTTTCCCAAGGAAGAGCGGGTTCTCGGCACGCAGCAAGTGGAGACGAAGATCGATCAGGACCCCGTGCTGTCGCAGCAGTTGTCGCTGTGGGACCAGCGAGGCTCGCGCGTGATTCGCGGCAATGTCCTGGTGATTCCCGTTGAGAATACGCTGCTGTACGTGGAGCCAATTTACCTGCAGGCAGAGACCGCAGCGTATCCGGAACTGAGGCTGGTGGCCGTGATGCACAACGACCGGCTCAGCTATGCCGAGACCTTCGAAAAGGCCTTGCAGGGGCTGGTTGGCGAGGCAAGACCCGAATTGCCCGCGGAGGAGGCGGCTGCCGTCGACCGGACGGTGGGCCAACTGATACAGGAGGCCAACAAGGCATTCGAAGACTACCTGAACGCCTTAGGTGGCAGGCAGTTCGATCAGACGGGGGGTTATCTCAAGGCGCTCTCGGAAGCACTTGAAAAGCTGACAAAGGTAAGGCAAGGCGGCAGGCCGCCCGAAGGCCAATGAGGTTGTAAAGATGGCACATAAGGTACAGGTTGCGATCATCGGCGCCGGCAGTGCCGGGCTGTCTGCGCTGCGGCGCGTTAAAGAACGCACGGATGACTACGTGATGGTCGACCCCGGGCCGTTAGGCACCAAGTGTGCCCGAGTCGGCTGCATGCCCTCCAAGGCGCTGATCTGTGTGGCGAATGATTTTCATCGGCGTCATGTTTTCGAACGGCAGGGCATACGCGGCGGTGACCGCCTGCGTGCCGATATTTCCGCTGTCATGCGGCATGTCCGTGTGTTGCGGGACCGTTTTGCCGGCGCGATGGCCGAGACGACGCGGCGCCTGGCCGGCGACCGGCTGGTGATGGCACATGCCACGCTGCTTGGCCCCAACCGGATCCGCGCGGGCCAACAGGAGATCGAAGCGGATCGTATCATCATCGCAACGGGGTCGCGGCCCCGAGTGCCGGAGAACTGGCGATCACTGGGCGATTGCATCCTAACGAGCGATACCATTTTCGAGCAGCCAGATCTGCCACGACGGATCGCCGTCATCGGGCTGGGGCCGGTGGGACTGGAATTGGGCCAGGCGCTGAGCCGTCTGGGACTGGAGATCGTTGCGTTCAGCGTCAGACCAAACATCGCCGCGATTGCCGACGAGCAGGTGAATGAATCCGCTTTGCAGGCGTTTTCCGAGGAGTTCCCAGTGCACACGGGCTTTGCCGTCGACTTGCAGCAGGACAGCGGCGGCCTGCTCGTGAGGCACCCGGCAATGTCTACGCCAGTTGACGCTGCCCTTGTGGCCGTGGGGGCGGCGCCGAACCTCGATGGCCTCGGGATCGAAAACTTAGGGGTTCCACTGGACGAACGCGGGTTACCGCCGTACGACCCGCGGACCGCGCAAATCGCAGACCTGCCCGTCTACATCGCTGGCGATGCCACCGGCTGCCGGCCGATCCTCCATGAAGCACTTGATGAAGGCTTCATCGCCGGCTATAACGGCAGCACACAGGAGACGCACTGCTTTGGCCGCAGGACGCGCCTGCCTCTGGTCTTCAGCGATCCGCAGATTGCCAAGGTTGGAATGGACCGGCGGCAGATGGTTCAGCGGCAGGTTGAGTTCGTGACAGGAGGGGCGGACTTCGCCGACCAGTCCCGCGCCGAACTCGAGCTGCACAATCGGGGTCTTCTGCACATCTACGCCGACCGAGAATCGGCACGGCTCTTGGGCGCCGAAATGGTCTGCCCCGACGCGGAGCACCTGGGACACCTGCTGGCATTGGCCATGCAGAATCACATGACCGTCTTCGATCTGCTCCAGATGCCGTTCTACCACCCCACGGCCGAGGAGGCGCTGCGCACCGCCCTCCGCGACGCGGCCCAACAGTTGTCACCGGAGATCGTGCCGGAACTGTCGCTGTGCGGCAGCGCTCCCGAGCCGCCGTTGTGCTGAGGCGCAATGTGAAGGTGGAAAGGCCTCGGGCAAGACGGTTTTGCCGGCGCCATTTACCGCAGCCAGCGCTCCCAAGGTCAACGCATGCGGCGAAAAGGCCGGCTTGCAGCCAGGTCCTTTAGCAGTGACATTCTTATTTCTTCTTGAGAGTGATGCTCACGCCGCCCCGAACTATTGTCTCGAGGTTCGTATCCTCCATGATCGCCTTCATGAAGCTTGGGTCTGCCATCCCCGGCGTGATGTTATGCGCGATCACCAGTCCGCCCGGCCGAACCAGCGGCAGCAGCTTATTGAGATAATCGATATAGCCCTGCTTGTCGGCATCAAGGAATAGTATATCGATGGGGTCCTTCAGCTTTTTCACTTCTTCGTGCGCATCGCCGACGACAACTGTAATAATATCCGCCATCCCCGCACGCTTGAAATTCGCACGTGCCGTCGCGGCCCGTCCCGGATCGATCTCGAACGTCGTCATCCTGCCGCCCGTCTTCAGGAGTGCCAGGCCGAACCATATCCCTGAATATCCCGTCGACGTTCCGATCTCTACCACATTCCTGGCGTTCATTGATTCGGTCATGATCCGCAAAAGCCGCCCGTCCTGCGGCGGTACGTTCTGGTATTGCTGATTCGCGCGGATATCATCCAGAATGCCGAGAATCATCTTCTCCGCATCGTCCCGCGGCAGGGGGGCCTTCTCCAACGCCGAAGCTCCCTGTTGCGGCCCCATCCCCGGGCCGCGGCGCTGCGCCGGCAGGTTTGACAGCAGGACCACCAGGACTGAGCACATCGCAAGGCAAAGCACAATGATCGACCGCCTTAGACAGTTCATAGATTCTCCTTACGCAAAAGATCCACGTTAATGGTTGTTCGCTCCCTCCACATCATATCAAGGCCTGCCCGCCGAGGCAACAGCACCAGTGAGGGCAGGTGTACTTTTGCGCGCTTGAAGATAACTCTTCATTCGGGTACATTATGGCGGCGCATGACAATGCCGAACGGTTAATCGCGATGGAAGCCGCGCCTATGGAAGAGCCCTCGAATCAGGCACCGGAAAAGCCTCGCCGGTGGTATCAGTCCATCGGCCCGGCCCTCATCACCGCCTGTGTCGTTTTCGGCCCCGGCAGTCTGCTGGTAAGCGCAAACATCGGCGCAACATACGGCCCGGGACTCCTTTGGCTGTTGATCCTGACTGCTATCCTCATGGGAACATTCATGAGTATGGCCGCCCGTATTGGCGTCGTCGGTGGGGCGACCCCCTGCACCCTGGTCGCACGCCGTCTCGGCCGGGCCGCCGCCTGCGTCATAGGCCTGACCCTCTTTCTCATCTGCACCACCTTTCAATTCGCCAACAATCTCGCCGCAGCCGCCGCCGCAGAAGCTCTCGTCCCATCCGTGCCCCCGCAGTGGTTCATCATCGCCCTCAACGCCGCCATCATCCTCTTTCTTTTCGCTGCCCGCCATATCTACCGCTTCCTCGAACGCACTATGAAGGTAATGGTTGCCATCATCCTCATCTGTTTCGCCGTCAACCTCATATCCGCCCGCCCCGACCTTCTGGCCGTCGTCAAAGGCTTCATTCCGCGTTTGCCCGCGGGCATGTCCCTGCATCTGCCCCACAAAGTCGACGGCGTCGTCATCGATCCCATGCTCCTCGTTGCGTCCCTTCTCGGTACCACCTTCTCCGTCGGCGCCGCCCTCTATCAGGGCAACCTTGTCCGAGAGAAGGGCTGGGGCCTTGCCGAATATCGCAGCGGCATCGGCGACTCGATGACCGGTGTCGCCGTCCTGGCCTCCATCAGCGCCATCATCATGATCACCACCGCCACTGTCATCCCCGGTCAGGCCGCCACCGACGTCGGCGCACTGGCCAAATCCCTCCAGCCGCTCCTTGGCTCACTTGCTTATGTCATGTTCTGTCTTGGCCTTCTCGCCGTCGCCATGAACCCCTTTCTCATCAATGCCATGATCGGCGGCGGTATTCTCGCCGACGGCCTTGGTCTGCCGGCTCGCCTCAGCGATCGCGGGCCGCGCTTGCTCACGGTCGCCGTTTTGCTTACCGGCATGACGATCGCCGTCCTGGCTATGCGAACCGGTCAGAAGCCCGTCACGCTCATCATCTTCGGCCAGGCGCTAACCGTCCTGGGCAACCCGCTCATGGCGATCACGCTGCTCTGGCTGGCCAACCGCAAGGACGTCATGGGTGCGCACCGAAACCGCCTGCTTACCAACGTGCTTGGCGTCGCCGGCCTGCTCATTGTTCTCTTCATCGCCGTCCGCGTCGCTATTCTCATCATCCTGAAACTTACTTGAACCGGAATCAGCCAATGCAAGATCTCTCGCAACTCACTGAAGACCAGCTCGAGGACCTCCTCAGCGAACCTTCACCCCAACTGCGCCAGACCCTTGCTGCGCTCGAAGGCGACGTTGCTGTCCTTGGCGCCGGCGGCAAGATGGGCCCGACCTTGGCCATGATGCTCAAGAAAGCCGCCCCGAACAAGAATGTCTTCGCCGTCTCCCGGTTCTCCGACGCCGCCGTCAAACAGCGATTGGACAATGCCGGCGTTCGGACAGTTTGTGCGGACCTCCTCGATCCCGCCTCTCACAGAGCACTGCCGCAGGTCCCCTACGTTTATTACCTCGTCGGCATGAAGTTCGGGTCCGCGGCAAACCAGCCGGTGACCTGGGCGATGAACACCTTTCTGCCCGGCACAATGGCCCAGCACTACAAAGACTCGCGCCTGGTCGTGCTCTCCACGGGCAACGTCTATCCATACGTGGCCCCGACTGCCTGCGTCACCGAAGATACCCCTCCGGACCCGCTCGGCGAGTACGCTCAGTCCTGCCTCGGCCGCGAGCGTATCTGTGAGTACTTCTCCAGGCAAAACGGCACCCCCATGACCCTCATCCGCCTCAACTACGCCAACGAACCCCGCTATGGTATCCTCGTCGACCTCGCGCAGAAGATCATCAACGGCGGGGCCGTTGACCTCACCGTGCCCGCAGTCAACCTCATCTGGCAGCGCGACGCCAACGACTACATCGCCCGTGCCATCACTTTAGCCCAAAGTCCGCCAACCATCCTGAACGTCACAGGGGCGGAGACTGTCAGCGTCCGCGCGGCGGCTGCACAAATCGGGAGACTGCTCGGAAAGGAGCCAAAATTCAGCAGCCCTGAAGGCCCAAAGGGCCTGCTTTCTGACGCCTCCCGCTGCTTCGAACAGTTCGGCCGCCCAGTAACCCGTCTCGAAGATATGATCTCCATGATCGTTTCCTGGTTCGCCGCCGGCAAGCCGACATTGAACAAACCAACGAAATATGAAGTGTATGACGGCAAGTTTTAGAGGCCCCCAATGGATACCGAGATCATCAACAGACTGCGAGCCGGCTGCGTCATCCCCGCCCATCCGCTGGCGCTGGACGCCGATCATCGCATCGACACCCGCCACCAGCGGGCGCTGACCCGCTACTACCTCGCCGCCGGCGCAGGCGGCCTGGCTGTGGGTGTTCACACCACAGGCTTCGCTATCCACGACCCCAAGGTCGGCCTTCTCAAACCCGTACTCGAACTTGCCGCCGAGACGGCCGCAGAACACACGTCCAGGACAAACCAGCCTCCGCCCATAATGATCGCCGGCATTCTCGGTCAGACACCCCAGGCCATCAAGGAGGCGCAACTCGCCCGCGACACCGGCTATCACCTTGGCCTGCTGTCGCTGACTGCGTTAGCCGGCCGATCCATCGATGAGCTCATCGACCACGCCCGCAATGTCGCCGAGGTCATCCCCCTCATAGGCTTCTATCTGCAAGAGTACATCAGCGGCATGACGCTGCCCCAGACCTTCTGGCGCCGTTTCGTCGAAATCCCCAACGTCCATGCCATAAAGATCGCCCCCTTCAATCGCTACCAGACGTTGGACGTCCTTGAGGCCGTCGCTGCATCCGGCCGGGCCGACGAAATCGCCCTCTATACCGGAAATGACGACAATGTCATCGGTGACCTCCTCACCAGCTACTGCTTCAACGTCGCCGGCCGCACCGTCCGCCTTCGCATGGCAGGGGGGCTCCTTGGCCAATGGGCCTGCTGGACCCGCAATGCCGTTCACATCCTCCAGCAGATACAGGCTATCCACCGCCAAAACGCCCCGGTACCCCCGCAACTGCTCACCTTGGCGGCGCAACTTACCTTGGCCAACAAGGCCATCTTCGACGCCGATCACAACTTTGCCGGCTGCATCCCGGGCATCCTCCACGTCCTGAAGCGCCAGGGCCTCGTCCGGTATACCCATACGCTGAACCCCCGCGAACAACTCTCTCCTAACCAGGCAGAACAGATCGACCGGATCATCGACAGCTACCCCCACCTGGCGGACAGCGACTTTGTTCAGCAGAACCGTGCCGCCTGGTTCTAAAAACGGCATTTTTCATAGCTATTGTCTACCTACTAAGGTAATATCGGTGGTGGCGGCCGCACTAAGCATAATGTCACATCCATTATATCCGCGTGCAATGCATGTAGCAATTGTGTGTCTGGTATGTTAATGCAGTTTTTGAGAGTTTTTCTGGGGGTGGTGATAAATTTTTTTGTTTTTTGTATTTTTGGGGTTGCATTGTGGTCGCGAGTCGACCTATAATATGGAATAGTTAGTACATGGAGGGAAAAGAGGGCGCACGGTGCGTCCGAGGAAGGTTATGAAAAACGGGTGATGTGCCGAAAGGTTTTCTTTTTTGGAGGAATGTGTTATGAAGCGTTTACTGAGCATCGCAGCCATCGTGGTCCTGTCCAGTTCTTCGGTTTTCGCCATTCCTCTGCTTTCGCCGGGCGATGCAATTATCGCAATCGACATGGACGGCAACAGTGAGTACCCTGGTGGTGAGTCTCCGGCCAATGCGATTGACGGTACGCTGGCGAAGTATTTGAACTTTGGGCGTGAAAACTCGGGGTTCATCGTGACGCCTTCGATGGGGCCCACGATCATCGAGAGTTTCCAGATCACGACTGCCAATGATTCGCCGGAGCGGACTCCTATTGCGTATTTGTTGTTCGGGACGAACGATCCCATCGTCACCACCGACAACGGCAGGGGTCTTGATGAGAATTGGACGTTCATCAGCGTGGGCGTGCTCGACCTGCCCCTGACACCGGACACAGTGGGACCGATGGTTTACCTGCCGGCCCCGGCGGGACCGTTTACGTCGTACAAGATGCAGTTTCTGAGCACGAAGAACTTTGATGAGAACGGCTTCAATATGGCCAATTCCATGCAGATCGCCGAGATTCAGTTCTTCGGCACGCCCGAGCCGGCATCGCTTTGCCTGTTGGGTCTTGGCGGATTGGCCCTGTTGCGTCGCCGTCGGTAGGCGACCGGCAGGCGGCTTCGGCCGCTGTTGACTAACGAAACCACAAAGGTCATGGCTTTTGGGCTGTGACCTTTTTTTGCGCGCTGGTGCGACGAGGTTTCTTGTAACAACAAACCCGCTTGTGCTTTGGTCAAATGGCTGCAATCCTTGTTGATGGGCTTGGCGAACCCTGCCACTCAGTTCTGTTGATAATAGGGGGGGCACGGCTTATGATTCGGATGTGCCCCTCCTGTGTGCGAGGGTGAATGGCTTAAGCGGGCACAAGCCTGCGTATTTTTCCTCTGGAGCGTGTGATGCGGACGATGATGTGTTTTACTGCGGCGGTTGTTTTCACAGGCGTCTGTTATGGGGAGGCCATCTGGCAGGTGCGGACGACAGACGACGCGGGGGTGGAGGTGTTGTGTCGGCAGACACCGGTGGTGACGAGTCAGTACGTGTTCTGGGGGGCGAACTGGCAGTATGCCGGTGCGCGGTTCGAGGCCGGGCAGCCCGAGGATGGTGCACGGACGTTTGCCGGGTCGGTGGAGAACCTGGGGCTGGAGATCGAGGCGGTGGTGCGGAGCGTGCAGCGGAATGTGCTGCAATACACGTGGACGATAGAGGCGCGGCGGGAGTTGAAGGGCATCATCGGTGGAGGAGTGGAGTTTCGGGTCGCGCTGGAAAGTCCGGTGTTGGGAAAGGACGTGGGCCAACCTGAGCTGTTGGAGGACAAGCGGGGATGGCAGTGGAATGCGATGAGGGGGCAGGTGATCCAGGTGTCGTTCGATGAGCCGCTTAACGTGTATTTCGAGCGGGGCAATCGGGGGCAGATCCGGGCGATGTTTGTGGGGATGGACGTTGCGGCGGGCGTGCACCAGGTGCGGATGGCGATATTGCTGCCGGAAGGGGCGGAAGTGGTGAAGTCGGCGGGCGAGCGGTACGGAGAGGCGGATACGGCCAGGTGGTATTCCGATGCACTAAAGCATGATGCGAGTCCGGTTGATTTGCGGTTCCTGAATCATCGGCCGGCAGGGAAGTTCGGCTTTGTGGAGGCAAGAGGTGAGGATCTGGTATTTGAGAATGGCCAGCAGGCGAGGTTCTGGGGCGGAAACCTGGCGGCTTATGCGCTGTTCGCGGATAAAGAGCAGATTCGGGTGCAGGCGCGGCGGATTGCGGCGCTTGGATATAACCTGATGCGGATTCATCATCATGATTCGACGGGCTGGGTCGGCCGGACGGTGATCGACAGGTCGCGGGCGGATTCACGGCATTTCGATGCGGAGGTGATGGACCGCTTGGACTGGTGGATTGCGTGCCTGAAGGAGGAGGGGGTTTACGTGTGGCTGGATCTGCACGTGGGACGGCTGTTCAAGGAGGCCGACGGCATCGGAGCCGGTTTTGCGGAGATGGCCAGGCGGGGGAATGCAAACGGCGCGGAGGGGAAGGGATATTGTTATTTCAACGATCGCGTGGAGGCGTTGATGAAGGAGTTCAACGCCAAATACATGCAACATGTGAATGCGTATACGGGCGCGGCCTACAAGGATGAGCCGGCGATCATGGGGGTGCTGATTACGAATGAGAACGACCTGACGAATCATTTCGGGAATCTGATGCTCGGTGACAAGGGCAATCCATGGCACAATGCGCGGTTCGAAGCGGAGGTAAAGGCCTTTGCGGCGCGGCATGGCCTGGATGCCGGCAAGACCGGGCAGACATGGCTGCCGGGACCGAGCAAACTGTTTCTGGCGGATTGGGAGTATGCCTGGAACGTACGGATGCTGCAGCATTTGGCGGATGTCGGCGTGCGGGTGCCGGCGGCGACTACGCAGATGTGGGGCGATATGGGGCTGTGTGGCCTGAGCCCCCTGACGGCGGGCGGGATTATTGACGTGCACTCGTACGGCCAGGAGGAGGCGCTGAGCGTGAACCCACGGTATGAGGCGAATTACGTGGCGTATATAGCGCCCGGGCAGGTGGCGGGGATGCCGCTGGCGATTACGGAATGGAACGTGCCGTACCCAAGCGAGGACCGCTTTACGGCGCCGTTGTACGTGGCGAGCGTGTCGGCGCTGCAGGGGTGGGATGCGCCGATGATTTACAACTACAGCCAGGAGGGTTTCGGGCGACCACAGCGGCCGAGCATGTGGTCGACGTATTCGGATCTGGCGCTGACGGGGATGATGCCGGCGGCGGCGGTGCTGTATCGGCAGGGGCACGTGCGCCAGGCGAAACGGGCGTATTGCGTGATGTTGGATCGCGAGGCGCTGTACTTTGAGGGGCGGCACGTGAAGAATACGGCGGCGCTGCGAACGTTGGTCGAGCAGAGCAAAGTGAGCGTGGGGCTGCCGGATACGCCGGAGTTGGCGTGGGACCGGGCGACGCGGGTTGCGGCGGGTGTGGAGGTCGTGCGGGATTTGGACCGGGACTTCATCGCGGCCGGACAGAATTTTGTGCGGAGCGATACGGGGGAGCTGATGCGCGACTGGGTGAAGGGCTATCAGGTGATCGATACGGCGCAAACGCAGGCGGCGCACGGGTGGATCGGCGGGGAGCGGATTGTCATGGGGGAGGTGGCCGTGCAGGTCGAGACGGCAAAAGCGGCGGTGGCGGTGTCGAGCCTGGATGGGGCGGCAATAGGGGAGTCGAAGCGGATACTGGTGACGGCGATTGCGCGGGTGAGGCCGTCGGCGGGCGGGCGGATGCCTATGCTTTCGGAGCCGGTGAAAGGAACGATACGGGTGAGGGCCCGTGCGGGGCTTAAGGTGCATGCACTGGGGGGCGACGGGGCGGATCTGGGCCTGGTGGAGGCGCCGTACGACGGCGGGCGGTACATCCTGCGGCTTCCGGCGGCAAGGGGGACGCACTGGTGGATGCTGACAGAGTAGGGGGCCTGCTGAGTAAGCGGCGAAGGCCTGTTTGTGAGCTGGTTCAATCGACGCGCAGCACTTGAATGCGCCCTTGACGCTGCGGCCATGGCACAGGTCGACAGACTCTGATGATGTGGGGCCAGAGCATTAAGCATGTACCCCTGTTCGAGGGGGTGTGTTATTCGAGATTACAGGCCTTGGGCGTGAAGTCACCTTCGGTGAGGTTGGTGTTGAATTTGAGGTCTGTCCAGGCGTAGTGGCTTTGCAGATCGCCCTGTGCATCGGCGGTGGTGATCTGCGTCGGGAGGAGGTACTCCATGTCGATGCGGATGGTGAGTTGCGGGTTTTCGTATTTGTCCTTGGGCAGGAAGCGTTCGATGGTGAAGTACTTGCGGCCTTCAATGGTCTCGGGGCCGGAGAAGGCGGTTTGGAGGTGGCCTTTTTCGGCGGCTTCGCGGTAGACCTTGATGGTCTGGACAAGGCTGTTGCGGAAGCCGAACATGGTGACGGGTCGGAGGGTGGATTTGAGGGCCTGCTTGCCTTCGGGGTCGAGCTTAACGGCTTTCATCCATGACATGAGGCCGGTGGGGTGGGCGAGCATCTTTCCGCCGTGCCGACCTTCGACGTAGAGGAGCCGGTCTGCGCCTACCGGGTTTTCGAGCCATTCCATGCAGACGGAAAACGGCTGCGGCCTGAATCGGAAGGCGATCTTCTGGCCGGGCGTGAGCCTGCCGCCGATCTTTTCCTGTTTGTGGAAGATGCCGGTATAGTCGCGGACGGTGCGGTCGTGGCGTTCCAGGAGCATGGTGAGGAGGGCGACGTGGTCTTCGGCCGCGAGTTTAAGGGCCTTTTGCTGTTCTTCGGGCGTGGCGATGACGGCGTTGGGGTCGGCGGGCGGCAAAGGACTCTTTTCCGGGGCGGCCGCAACGAGCGGCAGGAAGACGGCGGCAGTAAGGAGGAGACCTATAGAGTATTTACGGTGTTGCGACCTCATGATTGCACCTCGTGCTTGAGTATATCTCAACAATTTATACGCGGCAATGATTGGTTTGTGGGAAGGCTTGTGTTGAGAAATTGGTACAAGGCCTACAGGACTTTCAGTTGGCTGGCTTATACGACCGTTTTACGCCTCTGTGCAGGCTGCTTCGACTTCCTCGATCGTCCGCGGTATGGTCGGGCCCAGCACGCGGCAACCGTTCTCCGTCACGAGCACATCATCCTCAATCCGTACGCCGCCGAAACCCCTGAACCGCTCCACCGCCTCATATTCGATGAACTCCTCCAGCCGCCTTTCTGCCCGCCACTGATCGATCAACTGCGGAATAAAATACAGGCCCGGCTCCACCGTCACGACAAACCCCGCCTCCAACGTGCGTGCCAAACGCAGCGACTGCAGTCCGAACTGGCTGCTCCGCCTGATCGCCTCCGTATATCCCACGTAATCTTCGCCCAGCCCCTCCATGTCATGCACATCCAGCCCCAACATATGCCCCAGGCCGCACTGAAAGAACAGGGCATGGGCCCCGGCGGCCACGGCCTGTCGCGGATCTCCCCTCATCAGTCCAAGGTCCTTCAGGCCCGCCGCCAATACCTCGCAGGCCAGCAGATGCACATCCCGAAACAGCACGCGCGGCCGGATCGCCGCAATGGCCGCCGCCTGTGCGTTCAGGACAATCGTATAGATATCGCGCTGCTGAGGGGTAAACCGCCCGCTGACCGGAATCGTCCGCGTAATATCGCCCGCATAGTGCAGCGGCGACTCGGCGCCCGAATCATTAATCACAATATCCCCCTCCTGCATCACATTGCCGTGGTCGTGGTTATGAAGGGTCTCGCCGTGAACCGTAAAAATCGTCGGAAACGACAGCCTCGCCCCTCGCTCGATCACCAGCCCCTCCATCAGTGCGACGATCCGGCGCTCCACAACGCCCGGCCGCACAGCCTGCATCGCCGCCGTCTGCATCGCATGACAGATCTCCAGTGCCTGTTCGATCTGCGCGACCTCCGCCTGTGACTTCACCGATCGCTGCCGGACCACCGCCCGAATCAGTTCGTCCGACACATCGCGGCGAACTTCCGTGGCCGAGATCGCGAGCATCTCGTGCAGCCGAAGGACGTTCTCCGGCCGATACTGCGGCAGATAATGAATCCGTCGCCCCTGTTTGAGAGCCGCTTTCAGCACCTCCGCCAACCCGGCCGACGGCATCGTCTCCGTCACGCCGACCTCGGCCGCCTGCTCGGCAATGCTCCGCTGCGGCCCCATCCAGATCACGTCATCGAGCGTCACGTCGTCGCCGAACACAGTCTCGCGACCGGCCTCGACATCGATCAGCCCTGCCAGACCCGGCGCATCCAGTCCGAAGAAATACAGAAATGAACTGTCCTGCCGGAACGCATACGCGTTGTCCGCGTAGTTCATCAGGCTGGGGCCGCTGCCCAACAAGAGGATCAGCCCGCCGCCCACCTGCTGGCGCAAGAGCCGCCGCCGCTCAACATACGTCTCAGTCGCAAACATCCAACCGCTCCAAGCGCCGCCGCGACTAAGGCTTGTCGGCCCGCGCAACCCACTTCTTCCACAGCTTTTCGTCATCGAGGAATCGAATAAATATGCCCCCGATGACCGGCCTGGCCCGGAACCCGCGCACCTTCGCCGTGCTGGTGAAATACCAGTCGCTAAACGGCATGCGGTCCGGCGACTCGTTCACAAAGCGGTACAGAGGGCCGATCAGCTTTTCGAAGTCCGCCTTTGACTCGGCCAGCGTCGCACACCAGACCAGCCAGTCCGCCTTTGTGAAATCCGCCCGGTTATCCAGCGGCATCCCGTAGGCATTCTGAATCTTCAGATAGTACGCAACCTCCTTTTGTGCAATCTCCGCCGGGAACACGTCCAACCCCAGCAGCTTGTCCCATACCAGGTTGTACTTCATCGACCACGTTCCCGGCTTGTCGAACGTCAGTCGGCAATGATCGCCGTCGGCGGCCATCTGCGCCCACTGCTGCGCCATCTCCCGGGCCAACTTGCGATACGCCGCCGCCTCGTCCGCATCGCCTGCCATCTCGCACAACATCCCGTAGGCCGCCAGCGCGTTGATCGCCTTCAGCGACAGGTTCGTATTATGCGCCAGGTGCCCCGTGAAATCGTCCGTACACAACTGGTTCTCCGGATCGAGCCCCTTTTCTTTCAGGTACTGGGCCCACTGCCGCAGCAGCCCGCGATACTTTTTGACCAGCGACAGGTCCCCGTCGGCGCGAGTCGCCGCCGCGACCATCAGGATCATGTTGCCGCACTCCTCGACCGGCATCTGTCCCTCGAACCGAAGCCGGCCGGTCCTGCGATCGCGCCCGTAGGCCTGCCCGTTGCCCTTCGGATATGTGCCGATGTCATGCGGCGCAAAATCGAATGTCCAGTCGTCCGTCAGTGCATACTCGAACACCGGCGCCGCCATTCCCTTCAGAAGCACCGGCGCAAACAGCGCAAAGTAAGGACACGCAGGATACGACACGTCCACCGTCGTCATGCACCCATTGGAGAAACACTCCTTGTGCATGAACCACGGCGCCGTCCCATCCGGCGATGCAACGATCTTGCCGCTGGCCAACGTGTGCCGATACCCCAGCGCGATCAGCCGAGCGTACGCCTGGCCGCCCAACGTCTGCGCATCCGCCATCAGCTCCTTGTCGAATGCATCGCACCGCCTGAAAATCGCCGGATAGTCCCGCAATACACGCTCCAACATCCCGGTAAACCCGCCGTACACCTTGAACCACCACGGCCGCAGCCGCTGGTGCATGAACTCCACGGAATAGATGTCGTCGTACGACAGGACGATCATCCGCTCCACCCTCGCCTCCCCCACCGGCCCAAGCGTCATCGCGCAGGCAATCACCGGCCATCGATCATTCGCCCGCCGCGGCATGTCCGTATCGTCGGCAGCCGGGATCGTCCCCGACTCGGCGAACATGTTGCGGCAATCGTCGGCAAACCCTGCCACCGACCTGTCACCGGCCAACTGCTGCCGCCCCACGTACAAATACCCCCAGTCGATCCGCAGGTTGTCCCCGGCCTTGGCCAGAATCGCCTGCTGAGCCGACCCCATGCGAACAAACTCGAATCCCGCCACCGCCTCCGGCATCCGCTGCCAGGTCACCTCCTGTTCGGCCTTGTCGACCACCCACTCGCCGGTGGCGTCGAAATACAGCGCAACATTGTGCGCCTTGCCGTCTGTAGACCGCACCGCAAAACGCACATACGTCATCGGCGAGGCCATCAGCCCCAACTCGTCCGGCAGCATCGGCGTCGTAAAGTTCACCTTCAGCTCCACAGCCCCGGCCACAAACGTATAGACCGTCTGCGTCGGGTACACCTCCAGCCCCGTCTGGCGCGCAGCCTCCGGACACACCGCCCGCGGCCCCATGAACCGGTACGCCCGGCCGTCCACGCGAATCATCCCGGCCATCGCATGAATCGCCCCCGTCCAGTGCTGCGGCCAGCCCTCGTTGAGCGTGTCCGAAAACGACCAGACGCTCATATACGGGTCCACCGTAACCAACGGAACCGCCGGCGGCCGAAAGGCCCCCAGGTCCTGCTCTGCCGCATGCATCGACGCTGCGCACACCAACCAGATCGCCAGAACACCAATCACGTTACGCCTTGCCATCACTGCATCCTCCGACATCAAAGGGAAGAAACCGAATGCCCCTTGCGCGGCCTGTTCTTTGTCAACAGACTCACCAACACCAGGCAGATCACCGATACCAGGATAGCCGGCAGCACCGCATCCAGATTGCCGATCTCGCCCGGCAGCACCTTATGAACAAACTTTGCCTCGCTCCACAATAGCGCCACAACCGCCCCCGACGCGATCGAACTGATCGAGCCCGCCTTCGTCGCCCGCGGCCACACGATCGCCGCCACTAACGACGGCGTGATCGACGCCCCGTAGATCGTAAATGCATACAGCGCCTTCTCGAAAAAGCCCGTCGACTCAGCAAACGCCCTCGAGACAAAATATGCGATCACACCGAAGACCAGCACCATCACACGGCTGATAAACACCGTCTTGTTTTCACTGGCCTTAGGGTTGATGTAGTTCAGGTACACGTCCTTCATAAAAGTCGTCGCCGGCACCAGCAGAAACGAATCCGCCGTCGAGACGATTATCGCCACCACCGTCACCATGAACAGGCATCCTAACGGCAGCGGAAGGAAATGCTTTGCCGCATAGATCAGAATGTACTTGCCGTTCTCAGGATCGGGCACGAGGCTGCTTGCCGCCCACGCACATGCGATGATCAAGAGTTCAATCGCCAGCGCCACGAAAACCATCACCGTCACCGCCGCCGTCGCCCCCCTGGCGTTGCGGCTGGCAAAGATCCGCTGATACAGGTTGGCATCGCCCAGAACCAGCAGAAAGACGGGCATGCAGAAATTGATTATCGTCACGGGAGAGTACACACCGAAGAACTGCATATGATGCGGGCGGTCGCCCATCGCGGCAAACGATTCGGCCATCCCCGTCGCCCCGCCGGCCTTCGCCCAGTACACCGGCAGCGTGATCGCCATCGTCACCGTAATCACGATGCCCGTCACGATATCCGCATATGCAAGGCTCATCAGCCCCGCCAACACCGTGAACAGGATGATGAACGCCGCGGCAATCACCGTTGCAACCTCCTTCGTCAGCCGCGGCTCCTCCAGAACAAGCCGTCCCTGGCCCTCCACGGAAACAACGCGATATGGCCCCTCGCCCAACTCCTCATCGGCATACAGTACCCGCTTGTAGTTGCCTTGCCTGATCGCCGCGGCCCGTACATCCCCTTTCACGCGTTCCTTCGCCGCACCGATCTCCTCCGGCGGCACAACGTCGATGCGATACGTCAGATCACCGAGCTTCTCGTCGTGCAGCGTAATCATGGCTTGCCCCGCCCAATCAGCCGGCGGCGTATAGATCACCCATCCCCGCACAAGCTGCCGGCCGGTCACCACATCGCCGCTCGCCAGTTCTACGGGCGGCCTCTTGCCCGTAATCACCTCCAGAACCGCCCCGCCGGCGTTGAACTGATAGCTCACAATCACCATGTAGGCGATTATCAGCGACACCACCGAAAGCCCCCGCGCGACCTGTCCGAACCGCCCTCCGATGATCTCCGGCACCGAACTGGCCTCGATCCGCCGTGCCCTGGCCGCAATCAGTGAAAGCAGGGTCATGCCGATGAAGGTACCCGCCGGCAGCACCAGGGCCGCCATCCCGTCCTTGTACGTCCGCTCGGCGTTGCCGACGATCGACCCCGTCCCGATCCACACGGCCAGCATCGTGCACACCATGATCCACGGCGACAGCGTCCGCCCCGCCACGGCAAAATCCGCCTCCGTCCGCACCTGACGCGACTTCCACGCCCCGATGCCCCCCAACAGGAGCAGGTAGCCCAGAATACAGGCCAAGTAGATCAGGCCTATTCCGTCACTCATCGCGGCCAACATCACGCTGACCTCCGCGACGCACCCGCCGTCGGCAGATTAATCTCCAACGTATCCCCTACCTCCTTCTGGAGTTCCTTGAGCCTCCGCATCAGCTGTACCACCGTATCCGCATGCGCCGCATCCTCAGCCAGGTCCTTTGTCTCCCACGGATCGTTGCGGATGTCAAACAACTGCACCTCGCCGGCCCTGGGGTAGACGATCAGTTTGTAATCCTCTGTTCGTACCATTCTCTGAAAATCCTTGTATGCCCCATAGATTGCATCGTACGGCCGCCTTTCTTCGCCCCTCAGCAGCGGCGCCAGACTCTTAAACTCCACCGTCTCCGGTATCGAAATTCCCGCCAGGTCACACGTCGTCGCAAACATGCAGTGCAAGTACACAAGTGCGTCAATCGTGCGTCCTTGCGCAATGCCGGGCCCGCACACGATCAGCGGCATCCGCACGCTGTGATCGTACTGGTTCTGTTTGCCCATCAGCCCGTGCTGTCCCACCGCCAGACCGTGATCAGCGGAGAAGATAATGTATGTGTTATCCGCTTTGCCCGTCGCCTCCAGCGCATCGAGAATCCGCCCGATCGCTGCGTCGGCATGCGTGATGATCGCATAGTATTCCGCGATATGCACCTTCACCGCCTCCGGCGTCCGAGGAAACGGCGCCAGCTTCTCATCGCGAAGCGTATACCGCTCACCCTGGTCGAACGGATGCTCCGGCAGATAATTCGGCGGCAGCTTGATCTTCTCCGGCGGGTACATGTCCACGTATTCCTTCGGCGACTGTCGCGGGTCGTGCGGCGCATTGAACGATACATACATGAAGAACGGGTCCCTGCTGGCCGCCTGTGCCTTCAGAAATCGCACGGCATTGTCCGCGTAAAGATCGGTCGTGTGCTGCTCGACGGTATGCGGATTCACCACGCACTTCGACGGATCCGCCGCCGTCGGATCGAAATCCGTCACCGTCGGCCGCCAGTGCCCGCCCTTTTCCGTATCCCACGGTTTCCAGTCCACTCCCCCCGGCTTGGGCCGGTCGTACTGGTCCTTCGCCTCGTACATCCCACTTCCGATGCTCTCCCCGGCCTTGAAGCTTTTCGCCAACGTCCGCGGCCCGTTGTGCCACTTGCCCGTTATCCACGTACGGTAACCGGCCGCACCGAACGTCTGCCCCCACAGCGGAACCTTCTCCAAATCCCGCCTTGCATGATAAATATACCGCCCGCTGTTGAGCATCGCCCGGCTGCAAACGCACACCGCCCCCGACCACGACCCCTGGTTGAATGCATGCGTAAAGACCGTGCCGCGTTTGACGAGCCGGTCCAGGTTCGGCGTTCTGACCTCGGGATTGTTCAGTGCATTGATCGACCAGAACGTCTGGTCGTCCGTGAACAGAAACAGAAAATTCGGCCGCGATGCCTTCTCCGCCCCAATCGCGGGAACCGCCAACCCGGCGGCCGCCACCCCGCACATCCGAAGAAATGTACGCCGACTCAAATCACGACTATTCACCGCTGTCTCCTCTGAAGGGAACATCCATCACACGGCCATTCGGCGCTTGATCATAGCCGCCGAGTCAACCTTTTTCAAGGTCTGATGTCGCAAATACTACCCCGTTGATACAAGATCGGCCGCACCAGAGACCCCGTCCGCGCCGTCTCCCCCGCCCGCGTCGTCTCGATTACCATGTGCCACCGCTGCGGGTCTGTCCCCACCGCTCCCCGAATTGCCTGAACACCCTGCTCCATCGGGTGATCCACCATGCCGGCCAACAGAAAGTCCTGGCACCGCTCCAGGCGGAACAGCGTATCATCCGGCCGACCCGACGCATTGCCTCCGTACCCGAAGATCCGCACCCGCGCCGAATCCTTCATCCACACCATGTACGTGTTGCCCTCTCCTTTGAACCCATAGATGTCCACGTTGCGGCTGTTGACTATCTCCATGTTCGCCTCGCTCCGCACGCCCTCCGGGCAGCATTGGTAAAAGGCTAACGCCTCATGCGTCCCATCGATGAGGATGTGCCGATACCCCGGCGATGCCACGCCCACGCCCGCCTCGAAGTTGTACCACTTGCCTCCGCCATTGCCCGTCACCACCACCAGCGGCGTCGTTCGAGGTGCACGGTCCGGGCCGCGTTTGCCGTATCCCACACCCGGCATCAGCGGAAACTGCATGTCCCGCACAAACGACCGTGCCCCCGCCCGCCATCGCAGCGCATACGCACCCGGAACCTCCTGCGGCACATAGATTGCGCAAAACGCCATCACCGTCTCCGCATCTGCCGCATCCGCCGTCTCAACCACCGGCCGAGGCCGCTTGGCATCCGTGAAGAACCCCTCATCCCCGCGCACGGCGATCACCGAAAACGCCTTGCCCACCCCGATCACCTTCGTCTTCGCCCCCAAACGCAGTGTCCGGCTCACCCGGTAAACGCCCTTCGGCAAAAACACCACCGCGTTCTCATCCACTGCCCGCTGCAGCGCCGCCGTATCGTCGCTGACGCCATCACCCTTTGCCCCATAGGGCGCGGCCTTCACGTTGACCGCCCGCGCATCCTCCCATCCGGCAAAATCCGCCCCCCACAAATGCCGGCTGGACAAATCCCTCGGCGCCCCATCCGCCGCCTCCGTCCGCGCCAGCGCCCCCGGCAGTCTCTCGCCATCCACAAACACCGGGCACGCATACTGCCGCCCCTTGTACGCCGGCGTCCCGACCGGCTGCGCCAACTGCACCACCCGCAGCCAACCCTCCGCAGGCCCCGCAACCTCACCGCCCTTCGGCAGCCGCGCCAGCACCGCCCCATTCTTCACGTACACGTTATGCAGATAGAAGCTCCGCTGCGCCTCCACCACCACATTCCCCGCGTCCGGCCGCTCGAACACCATTTCGCTGTCGACTAACACCATCTGCCCCTGGAAGTGCACGTTCCACCCCGCCCCCGCCACAATCGCCGGCCCCGCCTGCCGCCGCACAATCTTCACCCCCACTGCGCACAGCGCCTGCCGACTGTCGTTCAATATCGCCGGCCCCGTCTGCCCGACCAGCGTCACCCCCGTAATCGTAGGCGCCGGTTGCGTCTGCCGCAGGTCCATCCCGATCCGCCCCCCGATCACCGTGATATTGGCATGACTGCCGCCCGATCCCGCGCCGCCCTCCAGTCCCGTCAGCCCGCCGGTCGCATCAATCGTGCAATCCTGCACCCCCGAGCCCTGAGCCGCCCGATGCCGAATCCCTACCGCCCCGGCATTGCCCTTGCCCAGCGCAATATCGATCCCGATGAACATCTGGTTGAAGCTGATATTCGGCTGCGGCTTTTCCGGCCCTTCCTCCACGCTCCGTGCCCAGAAATGCACCACATACTTCGGCTTGTCCGGATTGTCGAACCCCGGGGCGCCGTCCGTCAGGACAATCCGCGGCCGCCGGCCCTTCCGCGACCCCACTAACACACATGGAAAGTTCCCCGCCGCGCTGATCCTGCCGTTCTGCCGTCGATAGTACCCCTGGATACAGCGAATCGTATCGCTGACCTTGTAAGTGCCCGCCGGAAAAAAGCACGCCATCTGGTGGTCCCGAGCAAAATCCACCGCCCGCTGAATGGCCTCCGTACTGTCCCTGGTCCCGCTGGCGTCGGCCCCGAACGGCGCCGCCGTCACATCCACAAAGCCCAGATCCGCCAGCGCACGATTGCCCAACTCCGTTGGCACGCCCAGCCGGATCATATCCGCCAGCGGCTGGCGCACCGTATCATGCACATAAGCCGCTTCATCAACCCCGCCTCCAAGCGCCGTCGATGCGATAACCCCAACAACCGCCAGAAAACGCACGCAAAACTCTCAAAATAAAGAGCCTCCCCACCCGCCCAATCATACCACACGCCCACGGAAACCTCAACCGCACGAAAACGTCACGCACGTATCCCGCCCGTGAAGTATAATTCGTGAGCATTGGTGTTAATGCGCGGCCTTGGTGGCCTGCCGCGCAGGTTCATTCACTAATGTTGCGGCTGTGCCGCGCAGATGCGGCGCAAAAAGTTATCCCGGCAGATTCAGCGGTGAGCTGCCTGCCGGGATAGTGTGATGGAAAAGAAAGAAAAGAGTCAAGTTATAGGCATTACCCTTTCCGGCCGTGCCGAATCTCCTCTTCCACCCGCCGCACAGGGCGAAAAAAGGTTACCCCGGCAGAACAGCGGTGAGCTGCCTGCCGGGATAGTGTGATGGAAAAGAAAGAAAAGAGTCATGTTAATAAATCCTCGTTCCTCAGGTTAGCGCCGATGCATTCACCGGCCTGAAAAACTATCCACCCCATTCAAACTTGAACACATGCCGTTGACGCCGCGGGAATGAATCACTGGTTCCCCCACTTCAGAACCCCCCGGCCGTATGCAACAGCCATACATTCTCTCGGAATAGCTTGGCCAGAACTTGAAAAAATGCAAGAGAATTTTTCGCACCCCGCACGGACCCGCGTTTTTGCCCCGTCCAGCAGCCCTGGGGCCGCTGCCGCCGTGAACATCGCGACGCTTTTCTCACAACCGTCTGATATACTCAACCGCGCATACGAAAACCCTCGCGATTTCCGAGGGTCTTCAAAAAACTCAGAATGTGCGAGGGCGGGGGCCCCTTAATTGTTCATATGCCCATTGCTGTTAAACCGCAGGTGCACCACCTTCATGATCTTCCGCAGGGGCGGAATGAACCGAAAACACCGCATCCACCGCCACCGATTCGGGTGCCGGTCGAAGTAATTCCACTGGTGCATGAACTGAATTCCACTGTCCCACGACTCCATGCTCCGCCCCTCCGTCAGTGTCCACTTGAACAGCGACAGCGCACCCCGCAAATGCGGATGCCGGTGCCATGTCCGCGTCATCAGCGGCGAAAAAATCTCGAACATGATCTCCGACTGGCGAAAACGGTTCTTGATCGCAAATAGCACCTCCCGCACCTGCTCCTCCGTGAAATAGCAGAACAACCCCTCGGCAATAAACAGCGTCGGCCGGTCGTTTGGGACCTCATCCATCCAACTGTAGTCGAACACGCTCTTCGGAATGAACTTGCATCGCCCATTCTCCCGGAAGAACTGCTTGCGTATCTCGATCGCCTCGGGCAGGTCCAGTTCGTACCACTCCACCTGTCCGTTGTCCATCCGATGAAGCCGCGTATCAAGGCCGCATCCCAGGTTCACCACCACCCCATCCGGATGCTCCGCCATAAACTGCCCGATCGCCTCATCCAGGATCTCCGTCCTGACCGAAATCAGAAGCTGGCTGTCCCAAGGCAGATCGAGCTCACCAAAATCGTGGTCCAGCGAATCCAAAATCTCGACCGATTTCGGATCCCTTACAATCCCATTCGGCCTTTTCGTCTCCAGATAACGCCCACGCAGCGGAATCAACAAAGTCTTCGGAATCCCCTTCAGTTTGTCCAGAGAGAGTTTGACCTGCATAGTTCTTCCTGCATCACAAGTGGTGTTGAAACGAATCACCCGGCTCACAGACGTGCCCGCGATTCAAACTCCCCCATAACTCCGTCACGACGCCGACGTCCGGTCTCTTAACTAACATTTCTATCGGAATTTTGTTCCCCGAAACTTTTGACATTCAACTCTGCACTTCGTTCCCGCCCTTTTTCATGGCCAAGAAACAGGAAAGCGCCGATGATTCTATCACCAACGGTAGTCAATATGCACGAATATATATCAGACATTGAACTCCGCCGCCAGGCGTGGAAGTATTATGCAGTACCGATCTTTTGGATAGTGTACACCTTCTTTCTTCCCTGGGCCTGGACACGCTTCGGCCCGTGGTCGATCCTGCTGATGGTCATCCCGGGCGCCTGGCTCTACGCTTGGCTTTCGTATCTCATGCATGAGTCGTGGCATCGATATGTTCCCAACGTCAATAACGACCGCTTCCTGAAATTTGCCAACCTTCTTCTCGGCTGCGATCCCCAGCTTTACCGGCTCGTCCACGGCTACCACCACTCCAGGATCCACACGTGGGACGACACCGAGTTCCACCCCATCGGCCGCATCCCGTCAAGGCCGCATCGCGCCCTCTACAATACGCTCGAAATCGTCTTCGGCCTCATCTTCATCTTCGCCCTGCTCGCGTGCGTCGTGCCGCGTCATCCCCGCTACCGGGACCGCTACAGCCGGTCCAGTTCGATCCTCGCCTTCCTGTGCATCACGCTCATCTATGGGACCATTGGCCTTGCCTCCGCACTCACCTTCGGCCTCGCTGCCCCGCAGGTGCTCATCCCCTGGGCGATCAACTTCTGGATCTGTGCCTTCGTTGTCCATCAGGACCAGATGATCCAGCACGGCGGCATCATCGTCGACGGCGACCTCGACGAACGCAACCTCGCCACCCGCAATTTTCCCGCCGCCGGCCCAGTGAGCCGCTTCATCCTCTTTCTCCTGCACAGCGATCCGCGAGAGCATGTCCTCCACCACACGATGGTCCGCGTCCACCACCGTCCCTTCCCGGGCCGCGTGCCACTGCCGGAAAACGCCGTCTACATCTCCCCCCTCGCCTACGTCCGCGTCCTGGCCGCTCTCATCACCGGCAAGGAATAGAAAGATGCAAAAATAGAGGATTACTGTTTGCGTGTTCTCCTTATTTGCTCTTATGCTTATCTTTATTTTTCGATTCGCAGGATGATTTTGCCGAACTGAGCGCCGCTTTCCATTTTTTGCAGTGCCTGGGGCGCGTCGTCGATGGGCAGGACGCTGTCGATGACCGGTCTGAAGTTTGCGGTATCGACGGCGGCTAACATGCGGCGGAAATCCTCCGCCGAACCCATGGTGGAGCCCATGATGTTCAACTGGTTCCAGTACAGCGCCTGGAGGTTGGTTTCGGCCAGCGGGCCGGAGGTGACGCCGCACAGGACGATCTTGCCGCCTCTTCGCACCGCGGCAAAATCGACGGGCCAGGTTGCGGCGCCCACGGAGTCCATGACGATGTCGACACCGCGGCCGCGGGTGATCTCGCGGACGCGGGCGGCGACGTCCTGTGTCTTGTAGTTGATGGTGTGGTGGGCGCCGAGTGCCGAGGCCTTGCCGAGCTTCACGTCGGAGGAAGAGGTGACGATGACCTGGGCGCCGGCGTTGCGTGCGATCGCCAGGCCCGCCAGCGCCACACCCCCTCCGATGCCGTGGATCAGTACGGTGTCGCCGGCCTGCAGATTGCACCGTGTCATGAGCATGCGCCAGGCGGTGAGGGTGGCCAGCGGCAGGGCGGCGGCCTCCTCGAACGTCAGGTACGCGGGCTTGGGACGGACGCACCAGAAGGGCACGGCCACCTTTTCAGCGAACGTGCCGGGTCGCGACAGGCCGACGATGCCGAAGGACGCGCACAGGCTCTGCTCGCCCCGGAGGCAAAATTCGCAGCAGCCGCAACTGAGGCCGGGGTTGAGGATGACCTCGTCGCCCTCACGAACGGCATGGCTGCGCGGCCCGACGGCGACTATCACACCGGCGGCATCGGAGCCGAGTACGTGCGGCATCGGGATGTCGAAGCCCGGGCGGCCGTTGCGGACGTGGATGTCGAGGTGGTTGAGTGCCGCGGCCCTGACGGCAAGCACGACCTCATCGTCTTTGGGCGTTGGATCGTCGAGCTGGCCAACGCGGACCTGGTCCATACCCCCGTGTGCCTTAATGTATACGGCCTTCATTGCGTTTCTCCTTCTGTGTGTCTGATGCGACTATTCTCAATACTCCGCCGCCGAAACGCCAAGGTAAACTTCTGTACTTCGTCGCGCTGCACCAGATCAATCGAGCACGAACGTCACCTTGAGATCAACGCGATATTCGATGATCTTCCCGTTGTCGATGATCATCGACTGGTTCTTCACCCAGGCCGACTTGATGTTGTGGATGGTCTTGGAAGCGCGGGCTATGCCTTCCTTGATGGCCTCGTCAAAACTCTTGGGAGACTCGGAACTGATTTCGATGATTTTTGCAACGGACATGATTTCTTCCCTCCTGACTTCGGCATTGCCTGTTCGTATCGGACGAGACTTGCCTCTTAGACAAAGAACTTCGAGAAGACCTCCACCCTGAGCCTTCGCCGGACCTCTTTGGAGTTGCGAAGGCGGCGAAGCCTTTGCTGCTGCACGGCCTCCCACGGCGTCTTGTGCCGTTTGTCCCACCGGCGGAGGTCCTGCGTACTGACCGGTTTATATATCGGCCGGCTGTGCTGATCTGTAGTTGTCTGTGCCATCGTTCTGCCCCCTTAAACCTCTCTTTGATACGTTCGACCCTTTTGCCGGTTGACTGCGGCAGAAAAAGGCTGTATTCGGCGCGCCGGCGCCGGCCGCGAACCCGCGGTCGGAATTTACCGAAGTACAAAGAGCGGCTCGAGGTTCTGATAGGACGCAAGGGGGCAAGACCATGTTCAAAGACCGGGCGGATGCCGGACGGCAATTAGCGGAGGCACTGGAGATTTACAAGGAACAGTATCCGCTCATCCTGGCGATCGTGCGCGGCGGCGTCGAGGTTGGCTACGAAGTGGCCAGGCACCTCGGGGCGGATTTCTCCATCCTTGTGACGCGGAAGCTGCCGTTTCCGGACAATCCGGAAGCGGGCTTCGGGGCGATTGCCGAAGATGGCAGCCGCTACATCAACCGCGAGGCGGCCGCGTGGCTTTCGGGCGCCACGATTCGCGAGGTCACGGAGCAGCAGAAGGCCGAGCTCAAGCGGCGTGTGGAGGTTCTGCGAGGCGGTGAGCCGCTGCCGCCCATGGAGGGACGCACGGTGATCCTGATTGACGATGGGATTGCCATGGGCTCGACGATGCGCGCGTCTATTACGCTGTGCCGCAACCAGAAGGCCGGGCGGATTATCGTGGGCGCCCCGGTGGCGGGTCTGGATATGGCCAAGCAGGTCGCGCGATTCGCTGACGAAATCGTGATCCTTTCATGCCCGCGGAACTTCTATGCCGTCGCGCAGGTGTATGAGAACTGGTACGACGTCGGTGACGAAGAGGTGATCCAGATTCTCCACCGATGGAAGTCCGAGCACGCACGGGCGAAGTAGGTGTACGAGCACTGGCGAGTTACGGTAAAGGCATGCGTTTGATGACGCGCCGACAAGGGCCGGCGATTTTCAACAGACCACTTCGCAACGGCAGGTCAGGATTCAATCAGCCCCAAGGAGACTGCGCAGGGTCATGGCGTTTTCAACGGCGTATCCGTGGACGTCGTTGTTGAAGTAGGCGTAGACATGGGTCACTTTGCTGCGGTTTTCGCCGATCCAGTCTGCCCAGTCTTTCAATTGGGAATCGCTGTACTTGCCTTCGTATCTGCCGCCGGCGGCTCCGTGGAGGCGGAGGTAGATCATCTTGCCGGTTATCACGCGCGGCGGGGCTGACGAACCGTGGTCGTGGACACAGAGCCCTGCGCCGAATCTGTCGAGCAGGCCCCACGTATCCTCGTCAAACCAGCTTTCATGCCGGAACTCGAAGAAGCTCTGTGCGCGATGCCGAACAACCTGAAGAAAGGTTTCGAGCCGGTCGATGTCTTTGTGGTAGCTGGGCGGCAGTTGAAAGAGGACGGGGCCGAGTTTGTCTTCGAGCAACTCGGCACGTTCGAAAAACAGGTCGACGGAATCCTCCGGGTCAAGCAGCCGTTTGATGTGTGTCATGTAGCGGCTGGCCTTCAGCGTGAAGAGGAAGCCCGCCGGAACCTGGTCGCGCCACTTTTCGAAGGTGGACGCCGCCGGCAGGTGATAAAAGGTGTTGTTGATTTCGACGGTGTCGAACTTCGTGGCATAGTAGTTGAGCCAGCAGGTCTTGGGAACGTCGTCGGGATAGAAGACGCCTTTCCAGTGGTCGTAGTGCCACCCCGAGGCTCCGACGCGGATTTGGCATTTCTTTTTCGTCACATTGCTCCCCCCGCCGGACAAGCCTAACACAATGGTTCGATCGGGTATTCGATCATATACCTGAAGTCGCGCAGGAAGTTGGCGCCGACGGTTCCGTCGATGACGCGGTGGTCGCAGGACAGCGTCAGCCTTGTGCAGAGCCTGGCGCAGATCTGTTCGTTCTCATCCGCCATGACCATCTTCATGAATTCGCCGACGGCAAGGATGGCCGAGCCGGGCGGGTTGATGATCGCCGTGAATTCCTCGATGCCGTATGTACCGAGACTGCTGATGGTGAAGGTCGAGTCTGCGTAGTCGGCGCGCGTGAGAGTCCCTTTGCGGGTCTTCTCGACGAGGGCCTTCAGTTCCCGGTCGATCTGGAGGATTCCCTTGGCGCCGCAGTCGCGGACTACGGGGGCGATGAGGCCATCGGGCTGGGAGACGGCCAGTGCAATGTCGATGTTTGCGTGCTGGACGATGGCGTCGCCCGTCCATGCGGCGTTGACCATGGGATGACGCTTGAGCGCCTCGGCGGCGAACTTCATGAGGAAGGCGTTTACCGAAACATGCGCATTGAGGCTCTTGTTGAGGCGGTCGCGGGCGGCCATAAGGTCCTCAACGCAGGCCGTGAGCTTCAGATAGAAGTGTGGAGCGGAGAATTTCGAACCGCTCAGCGTCTCGGCGATGACCTTTCGTTTGGGCGTGATCTCGACGATCTTGTCCTTGAGTTCAACCTCCGTCGGCGCCGGTCGAGCCGCGGTCGCCAGCGCGGCTTCTTCCACGTCGCTTCGTGTGATGCGACCCCCCGGGCCGGTGCCCTTGACTTCTGCAAGATCCACGTGCCGTTCTCGTGCGAGTCGGCGGGCCAGCGGTGTGGCGAGGATCCTGCCCTCGGCGAGTTTGTCGGGGGCGGCCTGTTCTTCGGTTATGGGCGTCACCTTCTGCGGCTGGGGTGGCCTTTCTTCGGCGCGTTTGATCTTCTCGGCCTCTTGCGGAGGTTGTGCGGGTTCAGGCAGGCCTTGTCCCTCCTTGGCTTCCGGAGGTTTTTCGGCGCTCGTTGGCTCTTGCCCGCGTTTTTCCTCGGCGGGCTTCTCAGCGGGTTTTTCCTTTTGTGCCGCCTGGACGGCTTCGTCAGGCTCGCCGATAACGGCGATTTCCTTGCCGACGGGCACACTTGACCCCTCTGCGGCGAGTATCTCAAGAAGTGTCCCCGACGCCGGCGATTCGTATTCCATGGTCGCCTTGTCGGTCTCAACTTCGCAAAGTACCTCGCCCTGCTCGACGGTATCGCCTTCGCTCTTGACCCACTTGACGATGACACCTTCCTCCATGGTAGGCGACAGGGCCAGCATTGGGATGTTCTCAGCCATTTCTCCGCTCCTTAAAGATACAGCACCCTTTCAACCGCCGCGAGGATCTTCTCAACCGACGGCTGGGCGGCGAGTTCCAGTTGATGGTTATACGGCATGGGGATGTCTTCGCCGGCGACGAGTTCGACCTGCGCGTCGAGCCGGTCGAAACAGCGGTGCGACACGAGCCAGGCCACGTGGGACCCGACGCTGGCGACAGGCCATGATTCGTCGATGACGACGCAGCGCGAGGTCTTGGTTACCGAGGCGACGATCGCGGCCTCGTCGAGCGGGCGAAGGCTGCGCAGGTCGATCACTTCGGCATCGATGTCGTCCTGCGCCAGGGTCTCGGCGGCCTCAAGCACCATATGCACGACCTTGCCGAAGGTGATAAGGGTGACATCGCGGCCCGGGCGTTTGATGTCGGCCTTGCCCAAGGAGATGAGATATTCATCCGCGGGAACGTCGCCCTTTATGCCGTAAAGCAGTTCGGCCTCCATCATGACGACGGGGTTGTCGTCGCGGATGGCGGTTTTCAGCAGGCCTTTAGCGTCATACGGGGTGGCCGCGCTGACCACCTTGAGGCCGGGTACGTGGGTGTAGATCGACGCCAGCGCCTGCGAGTGCTGGCTGCTGAGCCATTCGGCGGGACCGTTGGGACCGCGAAAAACGATGGGTATCGCAAACTGGCCGCCGGACATGTAGCGCATCTTCGCGGCGTTATTGATAACCTGGTCGAGCGCCTGGATGGAAAAATTGAAGGTCATCCATTCGACGATGGGACGCAGCCCGGCCATCGCCGCCCCGATACCGATACCAGTGAAGCCTTCTTCGCTGATGGGCGTGTCGATGACGCGGCGGTCGCCGTATTTGTCGTGCAGGCCGCGGCTCACTTTGTAAGCCCCGTTGTAGAGCGCCACCTCCTCGCCGATCAGGATGACACGCTTGTCGCGGGCCATTTCTTCGTCAATGGCCTGGTTCAGTGCATCGCGATAAGCAATCACGGGCATTGCTGTTCCTCGCTGTACACGTCTTCGTATATGGTCTCGATGGCGGGCTGCTCGCTCCGTTCGGCGAAGTCGACCGCTTCGGCGACAATTTGCTTGCAGCGTTTGTCCATCTGCTGGAATTCGTCATCTCTGAGCATCTCGTCAGCGACCATTTTCTTCTTCAGGATCAATATGGGGTCCTGCTCCTTCTGCTTGAGCACCTCCTCTTTGGTGCGATACGTGGCCGGGTCGCTCATCGAGTGGCCCATGTAGCGGTAAGTACGGAATTCCAGCAGGCTGGGCTGAGACTCGGCTCGCACCAATGCGACCGCGTCCTTGATGCTTTCGTAGACCGCCAGGACGTCCATGCCGTCGACCTGTTTGCCGGGCATGTTATAGGAGGCTGACAGTGCCGACAGGTCGTGTACCGCGCTTACGCGGCGGAAGTCCGTACCCATGCCGTACTGATTGTTCTCGCAGATGTACACAATGGGCAGCTTCCAGACCCCGGCCATGTTGAGGGCCTCGTGGAAAGAGCCCTGATGGATGGCGCCGTCGCCGAAGAAGCACAGGACCGCCCCCTTTTCGCCCATGTATTTGAGCTTCAGGGCCATGCCCGTTCCCAGGGGAATGTGCGCACCGACAATACCGTGGCCGCCGTAGAAGTGGCGCTGGGCGTCGAAGAGGTGCATGGAGCCGCCTTTGCCGCGGCTGCAGCCCGTGATCTTGCCGTAGAGTTCGGCCATCACAACGTTGGGGTCCATGCCGACGGCAAGTGCATGGCCGTGATCGCGATAGGCGGTGATGACGTAATCGCGTTTCAGATCGATGGCGGCCACGGCCCCGACGGCGATAGCCTCCTGGCCGATGTAGAGGTGGCAGAAACCGCCGATCTTGCGCAGGCCGTACATCTGGCCCGCCTTCTCCTCGAAGCGGCGGATGAGCAGCATGCGCTCCAGGAGGTCGTTGAGCAGGTCCTTGCTGTATCGTGTTTGCTTCTTTGCGTTGCCTTTGGCCACCTTTCGTATCCCTGTAATCAGAACGTGACGGTCTCGCGGACGGCCTGCATGGGCTTGAAGAGTGTCGCCTCTTTGATGATCGTCTCGATGACGACGAATTCCTCGCCGGGCGCATTGGTTTTCCAGAAGATCGCCAGTCTCGGGCCCAGGATTTCCATGAGTTCGGCCTTGAGTGCAGGGTTGTCCACGACACGCGTGGGCCCGCTGCAATGGATGATCTCGCGGAGATCGCGCGTCTGGATGATCCACGCGGCCGAACCGGAAGCGGCAATCTGTGAAACCTTGGCTGCATCGGGTTTGGAGAAGGCGAAAATCGCCCCGCGGCGCTGCTTGAGTACGACGGGCGTCATCCATCGCATGTGGATGCGTCCGTCCGCATCGGCGGTCGCAAGGACGCCGGTCTTGGCGTCGTCGAGGATAGCCTCCAGCCTGTTGGCTAATTCGTGTGCTTGCATAGGCGCATCTCCCTTAAGCCGTTTTGCGCAGTTGCGGCCCCCGGCCGCAGACAACCGGCTTTAAGGCCGATTTTCTCTCACGGCACCACCCTGTCAAGCCGCGGCGGCGTGCTTTCGCATAAATCAGGGCACGCCCCGATGACCTGCGGTCACGTTGGCCGATGCCGACGCCGGTAGAGTCGCCGATGCCGAAGGCGCGATGACTCAGGAGAACACCTCAATGGCCGCGCGCCCTTCCCACGTGCCGTGGAGATTGCAGTGCGCAAAGGCGCGCAGCGCGCCGTGCGTGTGGCTCAGCAAAACTCGGGCTTTCATGATCGGCGAGGTCATCGTCGGTGTCAGTCCGATTCGTGCAATGTATGTGTCGCCCGCGTAGAGGTCGATGAAATCGATGTAGTGCTTCGGCTGCTGGGGGTGCGACATGTTTTCGCCGACCTCGACGGTCACCTCGAATGGCTCATTGGCGGAGACCTGCTCGGGCGCGGTGACGGTGACGAGGTGCTCTCGTTCAAGCTCGCTCATGTTGTCCGGATCCTCGACGCGGTTGACGCCGCATAGCAGGTCTTCTCTGCATTTCATGATCGTATCCATGTGGTCCTCCTTCAGGGTTATTGGCGGGCCCCGCCCCGAAGAGACGGGACCCGTTCGTCGGTTGAGCGGCCGCCGCGGCGTTATCTCTGCGGGCAGGCCGGCTCTGAAATCTTCTCCAGGATCTCCCAGGCCAGACGCTCGTCGCGACTCTTGACGGCAAAGTCCGCCAACGACACGTAGCCGACAAGTTCGTTGTCGTCGTTGAGCACAAGCAGGCGGTGAATGGCCTTCTCCTCCATCAGTTCCGCGGCCTCGTGGATGTCGTCATTCTCGTAGCAGTAGAACACCTGCGGCGTCATCACCTCGCGGACCGTGGTCTGGCTGACATCCTTGCCCTGTGCGACGGCCCTGACGGCGATATCGCGGTCCGTTATGATGCCCGCCAGCTCGCCGCTTTCCCAGACGGGCAGTGATCCTACATCGAATTGCTTCATTTTCTGGGCCGCCTCCACGAGCGTAGCCTGACTGTCGATCGTCTCGGCGTTGTAGGTCATGATTTCTTTGACATTCATGGAACTCTCCTTTCGTATTTGCCCCTCATTGCGCCTTTGAAGCACTTTCGGAACGATAACGAACGCCTGCGGGCGGCTTGTCGTTGTCGTGTTTGTCTATCGCAGCCCGGTACGGTTCACCTGTGGTCCGGTACGGTCAAACCCCCAATTCGACAGTTCTGCCACTTGTGCAGCCGTAAAGGCTATCGACAGGAAACAGGAGATGCTTAACCCATGTATGGTGCGCGGCAGACATGCTCTGGTGCGCGCAAACAGCAACCCTGCGCACACCAACACCCCCCGGAGCGATGCGCGCACACCCTCACCACCGGCGGGAATGCGTTGCGCATTCGTCCGTGCTTACTGCCGCTTATTTATCGAGTCCGGTCGGCCAGCTGCCGACGCATCAACTCGGGCGCCGATGCAATAACGGCAATTCCTGTAGCCGGAGACATGTCCGTTTTCGAGAGACTGAAAGGACAGAGCCTCTCCTGCCGCGATGATTTCATCGATGCGGCAGTTGGACGTCTCCGCGTCAAGGTCATGAATCTGTTTTCTCTCCCTGTCGGCGCAGTACCGGGCGCCATACAGCGGAGGACCCAGGCGTCTCATGTTTTATGATCTCCTTTTCAACTTCAACCCAAGGTCTGACGTTCCTTCATCCATCACCCGATTTCACGTCGACAGCGGCTCTCTGTGTACTGCGATGGGGATGAACCCGCTTTTACACGGGAACATCCCCAGCAGATCAACAGGCTCGCTAACAATGTTCAACAGACCGGCCGCAAATAAAGGAGGGCGCACCCCCCTCATGGAACTCCGTTTCCATGCGCCCGGGTGGATACCGGTACAAAGCACTCGCGGGAATAAGCGAACGAGAACGCCAGGTGTTGATATGGTTTTTCTGCATTTTTGAAAAATTTTTTGGACAGGCGCGTTTTTGACGCGATAAAGCGAGGTGTCGATGCTGTCGGTCCTGTTTGTCGGCCGTGTTTTCAGGCTGAAAACGGCTGTCTGGAGGTTAAGGACCGTCCGGATATAGTCGATTTCTGAAGTGCAGGACCTGCCCGTGAGGGTAAGAAATTTTGTAAAAATCGGCGGATGGGATATCAACACCCCGCCGGTTCATTCGCTTTATGGGGCAGCGGACCTGCGGAGTACGAGTGGCGGAGCACTCGTGCAGGAACTGCAAACAGTTGTGGTGGATGAGTTTCGTTGGAGAATGGTGATGAGAAGCTCCTGGTGTGTCCTTTTTCTGCTCGCGTGTGCGCCCTTGTGTGTATATGCGGCGGTGTCGGTCGAGATTTACGAAAGTGACGGACTGACGCCGTTCGACGGGCGCCCTTTGATGGTGGGCAGCCACGTTTGTATAGTTGTCTCCTCTGATGTGGCTGGTTACTGGGGGGGCGGTTTGTTCATCACCGGCGACGACCGCGCATTGGCGCGGCTGTACGGCAGAGGGCGCGACCCCGATTCGTGCGACTGGAGAGATTCGCATTATCCCGCCGCGGGCGATGATGCCCGCGTCATCAGTTGGATGAATCAGGACATGTGGGGGTTCGACACCTACACATCGGATGCCAACGGCCTGCCGGGTCGATGGTTTATCCTCGACTACGAGGCCATCGGCGTCGGCGAGCCGAACCTGCAAGTCTTCGACTACGCCCACAGTTTCACTGACCCCAACGGGGTGATCGCCTTTTCGCATGTGCCGTCGCGCGATTTTAATGGCGACGGCCTGGTCAACATTATCGACTATGCGATGCTTGCCTCGCACTGGGAGGCGGCGGATTGCTTTGACCCCAACGGCTGCGGCAGGGTGGACCTTAACGGGGACAGACTCGTGGACGTCAAAGACTTGGCGCTGTTTGCGGATTACTGGCTCTGGGGGGTGCCGCGGCAGCCGCTCTTGCCGGTCGACCCGGAAGTGACATACCGCCTGACGGACGCCCTCGGATCAAATGAAATCAGCCTCGCTGTAGGCGAGAACATCACCCTGTACATCTCCATGGAAACGCACGATACGAACGTAAATCTCTTCAATTTAGAGGTCAACGTCTCCGATCCTGCCCTGGGCGGCATCGACAATACGCCGTACGACCCGGAATCGCTCCCCAATCATGCCACGGCCCGCATTCTGGCTCAGCCGCGCGACACGTTCTTCGATGACTTTGGCCCCGGCCAGCAGCCCGGAAGCATCAGCTTCAGCGCCGCCAGCATCATTTCGCCCATGAACGACGGATGGATAGCGAGCTTCGTGTATACCAGCCTTGCGCCGGGCGATGTGAAGCTCGAGCTTACGGACCTGCTCGGCGGCCATATTGTGCGTCTGGAGCCGATGATCATTCACCAGATCGACGGCCTCCTGCAGGCGACCTCCGCGACAACCATGATGACCGAAGGCGGCAAACAGCCCGTCTCCACTCAGCTCACCGTCGAGGAAATGGTCGAGCGGCTGGAGGATATCTACCGCACGGATGCCGAAATGCAAAAGCTCGTCAGCAGGGACCGATGGCAGAATTTTATCAATGACGTTAAGAAATCCGAATCGCTCGCCCGATAGGGCGGCCGTACACGGCGGATACGCGGAGGTAAACATGCAGAGACAACGTTTGATCATTATATTGCTGATACTTGCAACCCTGTGCGCACACGGCGCAGCACAGCGAATGCTGGACGCCAGGGAAGTCGCCGACGTACTGCGCGTGCTGACGCGAGAGCCGGTCACAACGTGGATATCCTCGGGCGTCATGCGGGCGCGGCATCTCGAATATCGAGCTGAAACCGACCAGATCATCGAATCGGATGTGACGGTGCGCTGCGACGGCGACCGGTTCTACTGGGAGATCAACATCGATTCGAGCCACGGCGGGCAGGATGCAAAGCAGCGGCCGCTGCCCGGAGCCATCGACGTGCAGCAAAACAGGGATCGCATCTACGTCTGGGACGGCAGCAAATACACCATCTACTTCAAATCCGGCAACCAGGTCATAGTCTATGAAGACGCCAGCCGCCTGCCCGTTACGGTAAACGGGCCGCTGACTGCGGGGCTGATTCCCTGGGGCGTCGGCGCCTTCACGTATGACGCTTTGAGCGGCGGGCACGTCTCGGCGATCGAGACGCAGCGGGGCGGGCGAACAGTCGTCGAGCTGATGGTCCAGCCCAACGACACGCTCCGCATGGATTTCGTACTGGACCGCCAGAAGGATTATGCCGTGCTGGCAGGCACGGTGCGCAGCGTGGGACGCTCGATTCTCGTCAGGACCTGCGACGGCCATCGCTTAATCGGCGGACGGTGGCTGCCCTCAACCGTCGACGTCGAACTATACGACGACAGCCAGACCCCTGCCCAACTGATCTCCTTCGATCACTGGGACTTCCAGTCCGTCAGCACGGACAGGCCCGCGGCCTCTGCGTTTCGTGTGCCTCTTGAGGCCGGCGTCCGCATCGAGGAGTACACCAGGCTGTCGGACAAACCCTTGACCTGGTACACGCGTCCCCAGGCGGATACGGAGATGCTCCGGCAGAAGCGGCTGGAGATTGTTGCCGCCGGCGGGGCGCAATCGAGCAACTGTGCGATTGTTGCCGCGCGTTACGTGCTGTCCCGCGCCGGCAAACAGATGACCCAGCAGCAGAAGACCCTTCTTGCCGGCAGCGGCTCCGGCCCCAGCCTGCACGACGTCAAGGCCGTGCTGACCGGTGCGGGCCTCAACTGCCGCGCCGTGCGCACCGACCTGGACGGACTGCGAAAAGTGAAAGACTGCTCCGTGATCCTGCACCTGCCCAACAGAAAACACTTTGTCATTCTGGATCATATCGAGCAGCAGCGCGTCTGGCTGATCGATCTGGATCACGACCGCTTCTATTTCCCCATGGACCTCGACCAGTTCCATCTCGAATGGCTTGACGGCACGGCGCTTCTGGTGTCGCAGAAGGCCCTTACCGAGGCGGAAGCTTTGCCTGTCATTGGGGACACGCAATTAAAGAAGATGATAGGTGCAGACAGCTTTGGGACATATTCGTGCAATCAGCTGATACAGGATCACCATGTCGTATATTGTTTCCCTGTCCCTGAGGCAGCATGTGGCGGCCAGTACCGCCAGTATTTCGCTCGCTGGGCATGCGGGTTGGACCATGCCGGTGGCACCTGTACCAGCCAGGGCCTCGCCAGTTTTATAGGCTATAACTGCCTCGAAAACCCTTATTATCCGGGCCGATGCAGCGCCGGCGGTGAGCCAATCGTCCATATGATTCACGCATGTGACTGAGGGCCAGCTCAGGCCCAAACGAAAAAGAAGTCAGTTGCAGCGATGAACGCGCCATGCTATCATGGCAGTCATGGATCGTCACCATGGACTCTCACTGACTGAACTTCTTGTTGTCATCGCTGCGATTGCTGTGTTGTCCGGGATCATGACCCCTGCCTTGTGGTCCGCCAGGCAGCAGGCACAGACGGTCGTATGTATGGCCAACATAAAGCAGGTTGGCACGACATTAGCCGTTTACGAGCAGGCCAACGGAACATTCCCTCAGGGGCTCGACAACAGTCGAAGTGCCCTGATGCATGGCGGGTGGTATGCCGGCGATCAGAATTATGATACGCTCGGCCGGTGGTGGTTCGAGCAGCTTGACGGCTCGGCCGGGGATTTTCACGACAAGAACTCCATCTTCTGGTGCCCGTCACGCAAGGTCGCCGACGCCGGCCTGTCCGGCATCATTCTGGGCAACTATGGCATCAACAGGGCGATCTGCATGGATGTTCGGGGATCCGTGGCAAGTGCGTACGTGGGCAAACCTTTGGCGTCTGAGCAGATCGCGCATCCGGCCATGACCCTGCTGGCCGCCGACAGCGGTTATTGTCTCATCAGTTGGCAGGCCGCCGCGGACAACGTCCTGCAGCGGGCCGAAGGCCACGTGGGGCGGGATACGGAAACCTACGTGCCGGGCCTGTCCATAAATACCCACCGTGCGTTTTCAATGGCCTGCCGCGACGATGCGATTGAAGGGCGACATGCGGGTCGGACCATCAACGTGGCCTACGCCGACGGCCACGTCAATTCCATCGCCGCCGAGTCGTTGCTTGTGGAAGCCGTTGGGGACGGTTGGAGGAATCAATCGCCGCTCTGGCTGCCGTAATCCGGCATCACAAGCCGATCTGCCGAAGCATCTCCTGCACCGAGGCGGCGTCCGGATAGGCAATTTCCGAAATCAGCAGCCGTTCGTAATCGGCCTCGGCGTTCGGCTTGCTGTAATGCTCCGTCCTGACGGGCAGCTTCGTTTCGGGCTGCACATAGGCCCGCCACTTGCGATACACCGGTGCACCGCCGGAAGACTTGTCCATCCAGACCATCTCGTAGATATCCATGCCGCCCATCGCCGCGTCGGCCGGCGGTTCCGGGAGACGATGCCACACAGCATCCTGTGGAATCCTGGAAAACTTAACAAACGGCAGGATGTGCATGGGCCCGATCAGTGTTGCGGCGGTTCTCTCAATGTCCTCGTTGTCGAGCCGCACCGTCTCTCGTTCACCGGTCACAACATTGGCGACCGTTTTCGCCTTGCCATCCAGATCCCAGATCACATACTGGCCGCCGTCCTTGAAGATCTTCGTGTTCCGTGAAATCCAGATCTCCTGCACAACCTCGGCGTTTTCCGGATTGATTTTCTTCAGGTGCATGGTGTTGACTTCGGCCAGCCGGGCGTAGACTTCGCTCAGGTCGGTCGCCTTGAGGCTGGTTCCGTGAAACGCCAACATGGCGACCAACAGAATGCCGGCCGCTGCCGCCGCGGGCTTTAGGAATGGCCGCAGCATGGCCGCCGCCCGGCGTCTCGCGGACGTTTGACTCCGCTGCGCCTCCGGCTGGAGCCGTTCAGCCGGCCGCCTCGACGGTTCGGCCCGGAAGCCTACGCGGCGCATGCGCGAAAGATCGGCCAGGGTTAGGCACGTTGCGATCCCGGAATTGGGTCGATCCATGATCTGCGTCACAGTGTGCAGCAGGGCCTGCATCCTGTCCATGCACCGACGGCAGGAGACCGCGTGGGCCGAGACCGGCGATGCAAGGCCGGCAGCGCCCGACGGCAGGCACAGATCGAAGAGTTGACTCGACGTCACCGCCTCGCACGAGGTGCCGTTGTGCCCATGCTGAGCAGGCAGCGCATCGCACAGTCGCTGCCGGTGCGCAAAAAGCATCGCGCGGCAATCGGGGCAGATGCAGATGTGTCGCAGAACTGCCGCATCGACGTCCTCAAAGTCAAGCGCTGCCACTTGCCCCACGGCCTGGGCCGCAGCCCCGCACATGGCCGGATCATTATCGCCGGCCTCGGCAAGCATCGCACCAAAACGGCAAAGCTGCGCCGACGTCAAGCCCATGCGGCCAACGGCGGACAGGTCATCCGCGCAGGCGGGGCACTCTTTCAGGTGTGCCGTAATCGGCGTGGTGGCGCGGACCTCGAACCGCGGATCGGCCATCGGCGCCAGAAACGGCCGCACCGTGGTGCAGTCGACCGATTGACCCAGATACGCCATGTGCAGCTGCAGGTTGCCCGTGGCTGCCGCAAGGTCCGGGCCCGCAGCGCCGGCGCCGCCTATGGCCGCGTCAAGACGCTGCACCTCGCTTCTGCAATGCGCGCAGCCGTCGATGTGCCGCCATAACGCCTCCGGGATATCGCCGGCCTTATTCCCGCACAGGAAATCATAGTAGTACACGCTGGCCCGCGTGCACGTGGTTTCTTGTTCAGATGTCATCATTAGGTTACCCCTGACCTTCCGACATGCATTGTCTCAGTTTTTCGAGGCCGACCGACACGTATCTGCTGAGTGTCCGGGGCTTAATATTCATTCTTCGTGCGGCTTCCTCGGTTGTGTAATCCTGCCGAAAACGCAGATTGACCGCCTCGGCCTCCGTGCGGCTGAGCCGGCTTTCTATCAGATCGAAAAGCCTCAGAACCTCTTCGCGATCCATCACCACCGTATCGGGCGTGTTGGCCGCCCTCGAACGCTCATAGAACCGGCACTCCTGCAAGACCGATTGCTGGATCATGCGCCGGCGCCGTGCGTCGACAAGATCGTTTATGATGGCCCGGTAGAGATAGCTCTTGACATTGGTGACGTGGCGAGGAATCGGATTTGTCACTAATGAAACGAAAAAGTCGTGAAAGAAGTCGTGTGCCTCGCCCTCATCAGGGACCCTGCTTCGAATGATCGCGCGGATGAATTCGCCGTATTCGAGGAATACTTCCGCGGCGGCCGTGACGTTGTGGCTGGCCTTGTTGTTGATTGGCAGGGCCTGCGACACGTTGAACTTCTCCTGGTGCCTCTATATACACGACAGCCGGCTTCGGCATGCCGGCCGTATGTCGGCGGCAATTATACCCGCCGCCAATTGCATGACAAGCTTTTTTTGAAATATATAGATGTCCTGAAAACGCCTCCCTTGCCGCCGCGTGGTTTAATTTGGGTATTTTGCAGCCTGCCGTTTGCATGCGCCCTTTCTTGTGGTATGATTTGCATGGCGCCTGTGGTGGTGTGCGCTGAATGCACGTTTGACCGCATGACGGCGCGAAGGCAGCCGCTATAAGGGGTCCCGTTTTCCGAAGTTTTGCCCAAGGCGTGCCATGCCGCTCGGCCAGTCATGGATGAACCCTTTTTCGATGGAGCGAATCATGTCCAGATTCTGCAGTTTCTTCAAACCGGCTGTTATTCTCATCGTGATCAATGTGATCGGCTTGGTGTGGATCCACCACGATCTGACTGCTATCCGGCCTGCAACGGTTATGGCCAGTGAGGTGACCCTTTCGCCCGACGATTCGAAGGCCGACCGGCTGAGGATTGCTTTCGACCGCAGGGTCGTTCTGCCCGAGGCAGTTGGCAAGCCGGTTGAGGAGATGCCTTTTGTCCTTCAGCCGCATCGGGAGGGTTGCTGGCGGTGGGCCTCGTCGGACACCTTGGAGTATCTGTTCGACGAGCCGCTGCCGCCCGGACGGCGTTTTCAACTGACGGTGACGGACAAGTTTCGCTCGATGACCGGCCTGTCACTGGATGGCAAAATGTCTTTTGAAATCACGACGGCTGCCCTGGCTTTGGTCAATTCCAAGGTCGTCGCCGCCGATCCGGAATGGGTGACGTTTGAGCTGAATTTCAATCAGCCTGTGGCGCCCGCCGACCTGCTTCGACATATAACCTTCAGCAATGCCGCCGACCGCAGCGGCCGGGCCCTGACGGGCGTGCAGTGCCTGACAAAGAGCCCCGAGGACCGTCTCGTCGTGCGTGTACCCCGGCCGCCGTCGGATCATCTGGGTATTCGCCTGGACCAGCACCTCACCGGCGTCAACGGCGACCTTTCGCTGTCCCACACACAGCGGTGGGATGTCGCGGTTCCCCAAAGCTTTACCTACCTGAGCAGTGATGTCTGGGTCCCGCCTTTTGACGAAGACGTGCGGGTCAGCCTGCGATTTTCAGATCAGCTCAGTCTCGAACACGACCTCCCGGCCATCACAACGACGCCGGAAGTGGAAAGCCTGGGCGTCCACCGCAGCGATCATGAACTGGTGCTCGTGGGCAAGTTCAGACCCGAGCAGCGTTACACCGTGCATCTGCCCGCCGAACTTGCCGCGGCAGATGGACAAACATTACAACGCGATTATTCCGTTTTCGTCGACATACCCGCCAGGTACCCGCGGCTGTCTTTCACCGGCGGCCGCGGCATCTTGTCCCCGGGCGGGAACCTGACCCTCGATATGAGGGCGGTCAACGTCCGCGAGGTGGAGTTCCTGGTCTGGCGCGTGCACGAGAACAACCTGGTAGCGCACCTTCACAACGAGTGGCGCCAGGCTACCTCCCGCCGGTTACCCGCAAAGATCGTCAAGCTCGACCCGGTGCAGAACCAGGTGCAGAATTATGCCGTCAGCATCTCGGATCTGATTCAATCACAGACGGGCGTTTACTGGATCTGTGCCCAGTCCGCCTCGCCGCGCTGGGCGTACGATGAGACGCTGGTTACGGTAACCGATCTGGCGATTACAGCCAAATCGGAGCCGGACGGCTGCCTGGTATGGGTTACGTCGCTGCGGCAGGGCACGCCGGTCGAAGGCGTCACAGTAAAGGCGTTCTCGTTTAATAACCAGCTCCTCGTACAGGCTGTCACCGACCGCGACGGTATTGCGCATCTGCCGTACCCGGACAGCCGGCCCGATGGAGCCATGTGGGCGATCGTAGCGCAGAAAGGCGACGATCTGAGTTATCTGCGGCCCGGCGACAATCAATGGATGATCGACGACGTCGATCAGTCCGGGCGACATTATCCCTCCGACGTGGAGGTGATGGTTTATACCGAGCGCCAGGTATACCGGCCGGGCGACACCGTGCACCTGACCGGTATCGTGCGGCAGCGCGACGGCGGCGTTCCCCCGGCCTTCCCGTTTGCAATCAAGGTCATTCGGCCCGACGGCAGGACCTTCGCCGAGTTGACCGCCACCCCGGACGATGCACAGGGCATTTTCCACGCAGACATTCTGACGCGCACAGACGGCCAGACCGGCCAGTACCGCTTCGATGTCACGGTGCCCGGCGACCATGAGGTGTTGGGGTCGACATGGGCTTTTGTGGAAGCGTTTCTGCCCCAGCGTATGCGGGTCTCGGCGACGCCGACCGCCCATCGCTATAACGGCGACGAAACACCTGAGATCCACGTTTCAGGTCGGTACCTCTGGGACCAGCCGGCGGCCGACGTCCAGGTCAAGGCCGAGGCGACGCTCGTGGCAGGCCGCTACACATCACAGCAGTGGCGACAGTATACCTTTGGCACACCGCCGCAGCACCGGCCTCTCATGTTGGGAACGGTCGAAGGGAGGCTTGGCGTGGAGGGTAAGGCTGCTCTCCGGATACCGCTGAATAATGAAATCGCCCCGGCGCTCTATACCATGCAGATCACTACCACCGTTACCGAGCCGGGGGCCCGATCTGTTTCAGTCAATTCTTCCGTGATCCTCGATCGGCTCAATCACCACGTCGGCTTGCGCTGTGCAGGCGGAATGCTTCCATCGCCGGGCACTCCCATCATGATCGAGTGGGTGAGCCTCACCGGCGACGATGTGCTCAAAGCGCCCGGCGATCTGAAAGCTAAGCTTGAGGCCGTGGTGTATGAGTCGGTTGTCAGGCAGCAGGACGGCCGCCGTGTCTGGCAGTCCGTGCAGCGACTCATTCCCGTTAAAGAGCAGACGCTCACCGCAACCGGCAATGCCGAAGGCGCCTTCGAGGTTGTCTGTCCGGATGTGGGCCGCTACCGCCTGACTGTTTGCGATGTACAAAGCGGAAGCTGCACATGGCTGGACCTGTACTCCTCGGCCCCCGGAGCACCGCAGAGCCTGTCTATGGCCGACCCCGAACGGCTGGAGATTGTCACGGAAAAAGAGACCTGCCGCCCGGGCGAAACAGTCAAGGTTCTCGTTCTCAGTCCGGTGCCCGGCACGGTCCTGGCGACCGTCGAGAGCGACCGCGTCACCGACTGGCAAATCGCCGAGGTGGTCAACAATACCGCCGAACTGCAGCTGCAAATCGCCGAAGACTTGCGAGGCAGTGTCTTCGTGACCGCAAGCGTGGTGCGTGCCATCGATCCGGGCGCCCGCGACTGGTTGCCGCATCGCGCCATGGGAATGAAGCGCCTGCTTCTGGACCATGAGGAAAAGCGCATTCCGCTGCAAGTCCAGGCAGCCGGACAGAGCCGCCCCGGCCAGACCATTCGTGTGACCGTGACCACCGGGCCCTCCGCCGACCCGAACCGCCCGGCCATGGTGCACCTGTGGGCCGTGGATGAGGGCCTGCTGCTGCCCACCGCCTTCGAAACGCCGGATCCGTTCGCGTATTTCTTCTCACCGCGGACCCCGGCCGTGTTCACCTCTGACCTCTTCTATCAATTGCTGCCTGATTATGAGCGCCCCCAGACCATCACACGGATCGGTGCCGATGGAGACTTCGACATGGGCAAACTTCGCCGCAATCCGGTGGAAACACGGTATCGCCTGCCCGACGTGATCTGGCGGCACGCGGCCGCCGTCGACCCCAACGGCGTGCTTACGGTGGAGATGCACCTGCCCCGACTCATCGGCGAGATGCGGCTCATGGCCAGCGCGGTCGATCATGACCGGTATGGCCGGGCCGAGAAACCCCTCACGCTCACCTCGGACCTCATCGTGGAGTCGAACTGGCCGCGATCTGTCGCCCCCGGCGATACCTTTGAAGTCCCGGTCAAACTCTTCAACTCCACCGACAAACCCATGCGCATCACCCTCGAAACCGCCATCAATGGCCCCGTCCGGATAACAGGAGCAGGCGCCGGTCCCGTCGAAATCCCGCCGGACAAGGCAATAACCCGCCTGCTCCAGGCCACAGCCGACCGGATCGGACCTGTCGAAGTCCGCATCACCGCCCGTCAGGTGGACGACAGCGACGCCCCGGCGACCTTCACGGACGAAAAGACCCTCAGGGTCCGTCCGGCGGCCGCACTCCACACCGAAGTCACGCTCAAGAGTATCGAAGCCGGCCGGACCGTTTCTGTTGAGCCTTCCGACGCCTTCGTGCCGGGCACACAGCGGCTCACCGTCAGCATCAGCGCCCGCCCGACCGTTCAGCTCGGCCCGGCCCTGGAAAAGCTGGTGCACTATCCCTACGGCTGCGCCGAACAGACGGCAAGCCGCGTTTTAGCGCTCTTGTACGCCTGCCCAATCCTCGGCGACGCCCACCAAGACCGCATCCGCGCCATGATCCAGGCCGGCATCACGCGCCTCTGGTCGATGCAGACCGCCTCCGGCGGGCTCACCTGCTGGCCGGGCGAAACCGAGCCCACTGTCTGGGCCAGCGGCTATGTAGGCCTTTGTCTTTTGGAATGCAATAACGCCGGCTACGGCGTCGATGAACAGTTCACCAACGAGTTGATCGCCTATCTCGAAGCCCAGTTGCAGAGCACAAACTACGACAAGGAGTTTCAGAACACCCGCGCACTGCTCTGCCGTATCCTCAGCGGCTTCGGCAGACCGCCGCACGGCTGGATGGCCCGGCTCGCTGAGCGCAAGGACGAACTGGATACCGAAGCCATCGCCCACCTGGCGGCCGCCTTCCACGAAGCCGGCGACAGCGAACGCGCCCTGCGCCTCCTTCCCACCGACATGCTCAACCTCACCGTGGCCACCACCACGAGCGGCCGGCTGACATCACGGCTGCAGCAGTATGCCGTCTGGCTCGGCGTCCTTCTGGACATCGACCCCGATCACGAACTTGTCGCCCCGCTCGTCACCCTGATTATGGATGCCCGCAGGGACGGCTGCTGGGCAAGCACCCTGGAGAACGCCGCCGCAATCACTGCCCTGGGCCGCTACCAGGTCCTCACCGCCGCAAAAGAACAGCCCGCCTTTTCAGGCACAATCGCCTTCCCGGACGGCAAGACGCTCACCTTCGACCACACAAAGACCCTCACCCACACCATCGAAGACCTCGCCGGGCCTCTGACCATCAGCTCCGAAGGCAACGGCCGACTCTACATCGCCCTCAGCTCCGAGGGTCTCGCCAAAGAAGGACTCGTCCGGCCTTACAGCCGCCGCCTGTCCCTCAAGCGTTGCTGGCTGGATCGCACGGGCGCCCCCGTCGACCCCAACAACATACGTGTCGGCGACCTTGTGCAGGTCCAGCTCAGCATGTCCGCAAACGAGCGATTCGACAACATCGCCATAGTCGACGCATTGGCCGGCGGTTTCGAAGTCGAAAACCCCCGCCTCATAACCTCCGCAGAACGGGCCCAGGACCGCGGCGATCATGCCGACCACACCGAGTTCCTCGACGACCGCGTCGTTCTCTTCGCCTCCACGCACAATGGCACAAAGACCTTCAGGTACGCCCTCCGGGCCACAACGGCCGGGACCTTCGTGCTGCCGCCGATTCAGGCGTCATGCATGTACGATCCGTCGGTGGCCGCGCTGGGTGAATCAGCCACAATAAGGATCCTGCCATGACCAGGACGCGACTCAAGAGCACTGTCCGATGGTTGGCGACCGGTGCGCTGATCGCCTTGTTCACGGCCGTCGTGGTTTTCGCCGCGGCCTGGTACTTGTCGCCCTTTCCCGAACACAGGCTCCAGCGCTTCAGCCCGAACCCCGTCGTCACCGACGCCCATGGCCGCCGGCTTCTGAGCGTCGTCTCGCCCGACGAACAATGGTCGATGCCCGTACCGCTCGACGCGATGAGCCCGCGGCTGATCCAGGCAACGATTGCCGTGGAGGATGAACGCTTTTACGGCCACTGCGGCGTGGACGTGCTGGCGGTGGCCCGAGCCGCCGTACAGAACATCGTGCGCGGGCGCGTCGTGTCCGGCGCCAGCACTATCACCATGCAGGTCTGCCGGATGATGGACGACCGCCCGCGCACGTTGACCGCCAAAGTGATTGAGAGCTTCCGCGCTCTCCAGCTAAGCCGGCTCAGAACCAAAAACGAGGTGCTGGAGATATACCTCAACACCGCCCCGTACGGCGGCAACATCCGCGGTGTCGAAGCGGCCTCGCTGATGTACTTCTCCAAACACGCCGCCGATCTCTCTCTGGCCGAGGCCGCTCTCCTGGCGGGCCTGCCCAAGTCCCCGACGCGCTGCAACCCTCGCACACATCTCGATACCGCACTAAAGAGACAGCGAACCGTCCTGGCCCGCATGCAGCAGGCCGGCATGATCACGCCGGAGGAATGCCGCATGGCCGCCGAGACGCCGCTGGTCATTAATGACCTGCCGCTTGGCCGCCATGCCCCCCATGCCGCATGGATGGCGCTCAAGCAGCGGCCCCTCGGCGGCAGGACTTGGATAGACCTTAGCTTGCAGCAGCAGATCGAGTCGCTTGCGCAGCAACACCTCAAGACCCTGCCCGACGGCACCGAAATCGCCATCGTCGTCATCAACATCGAGCAATCGGCGATCGTTACTCTGGTCGGTTCCGGCGATCCTTCCGACCCGGTCGACGGCCAGGTCAACGGCGCGCTGGCCCGCCGCAGCCCCGGCTCCGCACTGAAACCTTTCATATATGCCGCCGCCTTCGAGGCCGGCCGGCTCGCACCGGAGTCGATTGTCTATGACGTGCCGGTCAATTTCGCCGGCTGGCGGCCGGACAACTTCGACCGCACTTTCCGCCGGGAAGTCACCGCCGCCGATGCCCTGCGCCAGTCCCTCAACAGCCCCGCCCTCCAGATCGCCCGCGCCGTCGGCGTGGGACGCTGCTGCGGCATTCTGCGCCAGGCCGGTATTTCCCTCCCCGATGACGTGGTCTCCCGGACAGGTCTGGCCGTGGCCGTCGGTGGTGCGGAGGTCTCACTGCTGGAATTGGCAGACGCTTACGCCGCTCTTGGTCGCGGCGGCCTCTACAGGAAGGCCCGTTTGTTTGTGGATGAGCCCGCCTCCGCCTCCGGCCGCCCCGCGCTGGACTCTAACGTCTGTCGGACCCTGGATCACATCTTGTCCTCCCGCGCCCGCCGCCCCAACGGCATGGCCGACTTTGCCCCGGCCGATGTGCCCTGGTTCATGTGGAAGACCGGCACGAGTGCCGCCCGGCGCGATGCCTGGGCCCTCGGGCACAACCGTCGCTGGGCGGTGGGGGTTTGGGTCGGCAGATTCCGAGGGACGGGCCGGTTTCAGTACGTTGGCGCCCTTGCCGCCGAACCCCTGCTTGCACGGATTTTTGCTCTGCCCGCGCTGCGGTTTGAGCCCCTTGTCACCCCAGCGGACCCCATCCTCGTGCACCGGCCGCTGCCCCTGCCGGCCAGCGCCAGCCCGGACCTGCACATCGTCAGTCCCGCCGACGGAGACATCTTCCTCTCATCCGGCGGCCAGCCCGTCCCAATCGTGTTGGCCGTCAACACAAACGATAAGCACGACGAACTGACCTGGTTTCTCAACGGAAAACTGCTCCGTCCTCAGGCCGCGCACCAATCCATCCCCGTCGTGCCCGGCCGCTACACACTCCGTTGCCTCAACAAAGCAGGCGCCTCGTCCGCCGTAAACTTCGAAGTACGGTAATCACAATATCTCCAAAAAACCATCGCAATCGGCAATAAGCATTTGGATAACTGTATTACCTCAAAAGGTAATTAGCGCAATTAGTTTAATTGCCGTTTAGCTATTCAAGCCGTACCGCGTAAAAGACCTGTTCTATGTGAAGTACGTGAACGACACGGTGAGGGGCAAGGCGGGGATTATCTGGCGTCAAAAGGGCGGCGAATTTACCATGGAGGTTATCGTGCCGGTGGGCAGTACGGCCACCGTGTATGTGCCGGCGCAGGATCCGGAACAAGTCAGCGAAGGAGGCGTTGTCGCGTCGACGGCACTCGAGGTGAAGTTTCTGCGGCAAGAGGGGGACTATGTGGTGTACGAAGTTCCCAGCGGGTCGTACGTTTTCAGTGTGACAGGACGGTAAGTTCGATCAGACACCCGCGCGGCCTCGCCGTATAATGCTGTAGACCGCCAACCGGTCCTGGCGGACAACCTTGCCTTCGAAGAGCACGGGGTGGGGCTTGAATCCGCCTTGACGGGCGGCGGAGGGGCGGTTATAGTCACTATGGTGTGGGCGCTCGTAGCTCAGCTGGATAGAGCAACGGATTTCTAATCCGTAGGTCAGGGGTTCGAATCCCTTCGGGCGCGATTGTTCAGAATTTGCACCGTCGGTGCTGCTTTTTGGTTTTGGCTTTATCCTGCCTCAGTCGGACGGAAGAGGATTATACTACTTGTTAATAATGTCCAAATGGCTTCACAGTGAAAGGGTGGATGATGAATCAGGATATTGGCAGGTCTTTGGCGGTGTTGTGTCTGATTTGCGGGTTGTGGGCGGCGGCGGTGGCGGGTGTTCCCGCGGTGACGCCGGAGGTGCAGACGGCCCAATGGGCTCAATCGTGGTGGATGGCCCGACATAAGGAAAAGGTAGAGGCGGTCAAGCAGCGCCAGGGCGAGGTTGATCTGCTGTGGATCGGCGACTCCATTACCCACGGGTGGGAGAACACCGGCAAAGCCGTGTGGGATGAGTATTACGGCAAGCGGAAGGCTTTCAACATAGGCTTCAGCGGCGACCGGACCGAGCAGGTGATCTGGCGGCTGCAACACGGCGAGGTGGAGGGGATATCGCCCAAGCTGGCGGTGATGATGATTGGCACGAACAATACCGGCCATCGCCAAGACCCGGCGGAGGAAACGGCGGCGGGGGTTAAGGCGATTCTGGATGAGCTGAAAGCGCGGCTGCCGAAGACGAAGGTGCTGCTGTTGGCGATCTTTCCGCGGGGGGCGACACCGGATGATCCGCTTCGCAAGTTGAACGCGGAGATCAATGAAAAACTGGCGAAGATGGACGATGGGGAGCGGGTGTTTTATCTGGATATCAACTCGACCTTTCTGGAGAGAGATGGGACACTGCCGCGGACGGTGATGCCGGATCTGCTGCATCCCAATGCGGAAGGCTACAGCATGTGGGCCAGGGCCATTGAGCCCCACGTACGGAGGCTGATGGGGGAAAGGCCGCTGCTGGGGGAGGCAAGGGTGATTCGGCTGTGGCCCGGGACGCCTCCGGGTAAGGTAACCGATAAGGAGGAGAGTGCGGAAACCAGGGGGAATGTGACGCGGGTTGCCAATGTGTCGACGCCTGCGATGTCCCTGTACACGCCCGGACAGGGCGGGAACAGGCCGACGGTGCTGGTTCTGCCGGGCGGGGGGTATAATATCCTGGCGATCGATCTGGAAGGGACCGAGATTGCGGAATGGCTTAACTCGATAGGGTATGCGGCGGCGGTGTTGAAGTACCGGGTGCCGGGCAATCGCGAAGGCGCCCTAATGGATGCCCAGCGGGCCATGGGACTGCTGCGGCATAACGCGAAGGAATGGGGGCTGGATGCGCGGCGGATGGGTGTTTTGGGCTTCTCGGCGGGTGCACATCTTGCGGCCAGTTTGAGCAACCACTACGAAAAACGGAACTATGACCTGGTGGATGACGCGGACAGGCAGGCGTGTCGGCCCGACTTCACCGTGCTGGTGTATCCCGCTTATCTGGCGGATAAAGACGGTGCACTGGTCGCCGAGATACCGGTGACGGAGAAGACGCCGCCGGCGTTTATTGTTCAGACGCAGGACGACCGCCGGCTGGTCGGCAGCAGCACGGCTTACTTCCTGGGGTTGAGCAAGGTAAACGTGCCGGCCGAGCTGCATATCTTCCCGGCGGGGGGGCATGGCTATGGCCTGCGGCCCAGCCCGTATCCTGTATCGAAATGGCCAAAGCTGTGCGAAGTGTGGATGGCGCACTTGAAATAGGATACGTGGGCTCTGTACTTGAGCGAAGCAAGACGACAGGCGGGACAGGGGGACTCCTTGCGGGCAGGAGGTTGGATGATGCGTTGTCGGCAGTTTTTTATCCTGGTGGCGGTTGCGGCGGGGACCCGGACGAGCTTGAGCAATGTTCCGGAGTCGGCATTCGAATCGGGACCCGTGGCCGGCGGCCAAAGAGGGGCCGGTTAAGGTCTTTGTTCTTGCGGGACAATCGAACATGCAAGGACATGCTGCGCTGCGGACGCTGGAGTATCTCATTTACAATGAAGAGACTGCGGCGGAGTACCAGCAGTGGAAGGATCGGGAGGGGGGCTGGACGCAGCGGAATGACGTGTGGGTGTGGACGACCGACGGTCCTCGCAGCGGCAGCCTGAGGCCGGGTTTCGGCGCCAGCGAGATGAAGATGGGGCCGGAAGTCGGGTTCGGCTGGGTGATGGGTGAATACATGGATGAGCAGGTGCTGCTGATCAAGACGTGCTGGGGCGGCCGCAGCATCAGGCGAGATTTCCTGCCGCCGGGGGCTGAAATGCCGCCGGCCGAGCAGCTCGAGAGGGAACTGGAGAACGCCCGCAAGAGGAACCCGAACGCCACGATCGAGGACATCAAGTCGCTCTATGGCAAGGCGTATCGCGATATGATCAGGCATGTGCAGGACGTGTTAGGCAAGCTGGATCAGCATTTTCCGGGATACGATGTTCGGCGCGGCTACAAACTGTGCGGGTTTGTGTTTTTCCAGGGCTGGAACGATTTGGTTGACGGCGAGCAAAAGGCGGAGAAGTACGCCGGATATACTGCGCGATTGGGGCAACTGGTGCGCGACATTCGTAAGGATCTGAATGCTCCGGGGCTCCCGGTCGTGATCGGCGAATTGGGGGTTGGCGGGCAGCGCGGGGACTTTCAGGCGGCACAGGCCGCGGTAGCGGAATTGCCTGACCTGATGGGGACTGTCAAACTGGTCAAGACCGTTGAGTTCTGGGAACCTGACGTGGAACGGATGGCCAACAGCGGCGTGTGGAAGGGGCCGGATTGGGTAAAGTTCTATAACGTCGGCTCCGAAATGGGGTATCACTATCTCGGCAGCGCCCGCATTTATTATCGTATGGGAAAGGCGTTCGCAGAGGGCATGATCGAGCTGCTGGAACAGAATTGACGCTGCAGGCCGGAACGCGTGGTCGCTGACATTTCGCCTAAGACTTTGCCGAGAGGGACCCGCTTCGAAAAGCTGCAAGCGCAGACAATCGGGCTGTACACCTGAGTTGCAGGCATACAGCCCGATTGGATTCTCATGAGAATCCACGTCGTGAGACGTGAATCATCACACCGTTTGGCGATGCGATCAGCGACGCTTCCTCAGCAGCAACCCACCGAGACCCAGGAGCATCAATGTGGCCGGCTCCGGAATCGCGATGATCGAGTAGAAATTCAGGTTCGAAGGCTGCAGGCCGAAGACATAGGTACCTGCCTCAACTTCAGCGGTGTAGACACTGAACTTGGGCCCGTTGGCCTCATCGATGAAAAGATCGATGCCGCTGTCGGTAAACGTTCCGGGAGGCGCCCAGGTTTGCACAACCATGTCAACGGCAGCCTGCTGCGAAGGCGCTTCGCTCCATTGGACCTCCGGAATGCGATCATCAATGGTCAGAGCAAGGGTGCATGCTCTGCTGACGGTCACCACGTACTGAACGAAGATCTCGCTGCTTGCCTTGTCGTTGTTGAAGGTGCGCACCAACTCGGCGCCTGCCAGGTTGGCCACATCGACCCAGCGAAACTCGCGATCGGAGTAAACATACTCTCCGACTGCGAGGGTGCCCAACAACGGGTCGCTCTCGCCCGTGAACGCGCCGTAGGGCGCCCTGTCGCCGGACTGCCCATACATGCGGTCCACGCTTGTGATGATGGCGGCCGGGCACATGCTCGTGACGGTCACCGCCACCAAACACAATAAAAGTACTTTGAGCTTATTCATGTCAATCCTCCACTGCGCACGATGTTTGCCGTACTCTGTCTCCACAGTCAAGCCGGTGAGCCGCGGTAAGCTCCTTTCCGCGGGCCGTCCTGCTGTATCTGACATGTACGCTGCCCTGTCTGTTTTCTGTCGCAGCGTTTCTCGCGACAGGACGACGAGAACGCTCAGCTGTGCGACAGAACCCGATTTCTCGGGCACACACACTACACACACAACACGTTAACTGCACACACAAACACTACTTCACGTTTTATGCAATCGGCAGGGGATGGCTCACCCGCTTCCGATCAGAGTTTATGCTATGTCGCACCAAAACGGTAAGGGAGGTAAAACAGGCGGCGTACGGGCAACCCCTTCAGGAGCCTTTTCCCGCCCTGCTTTCCTCCAGTTCCGTACGCGAAAATATTTGGTACCCAGTTAGTTCTTAATATACCACGGATGGGCCCTGAAGTCAATAGAATTCCTGGCGGATGTCAAGATTTCTCTAAGTCGTTTATTGTGATAAACTTCAAGCGGTATTTCTGAAAAACGCCTTCTTGCCTAAGAATTGCAATTATTTTCGGACATTGCCGCTGTGCGTACGTAATCACTGGCCGGGGGTGGGTGGAGCGGCGTGCCAGTTGGCCGGGTCGTTGCCGTAGTAGGTAAGGTTAACGCGGGTGAGGCTGTCACCTTGGCCGTCGGCGGTCTGGGGCCATTCGGCGGAGTCGCTGTAGTTGACGCGATCAACGCGGATGTAGCAGCGCGTGCCCTGGGCGTCGATGTCGCCGGGCATGGAGATTTCGAGTTTTTCGCCTTCATTG
>Ga0209407_1000178_pt1 | contig 89882 bp, 80 predicted proteins | sample AD_JPNHG3_MetaG_FD_184410 | JGI IMG/M metagenome (GOLD analysis project Ga0209407, IMG submission 184410) | Active sludge microbial communities of municipal wastewater-treating anaerobic digesters from Japan - AD_JPNHG3_MetaG (SPAdes) (version 2) | ecosystem: Engineered > Bioreactor > Anaerobic... | reverse complement strand
TTAGTTATTCTTGGGCTTCTAAAGATTTCAATACTTTTTTAAGGTCTTCGAATAAGGGGGCTTCTATTTCTAAAAGGGTATCATCAATTGTTAAAAAAGAAATTTTAGTGGCGTGAAGAAATTGACGGTTTAAAGTAAAAGGCAATTTTCTTTTTTTAGGCCCGTATTCTTTATCGCCAACAACAGGATATCCAAGACTGGCCAAATGAACTCTTATCTGATGAGTGCGACCGGTTTTTGGAATAACTTTTAAAAAGGTAAAGTTTTTAAATCTTTCAATAACTTGATAATAGGTTAGGGCTGGTTTTGCTTTCTTTTGTTTTGCCTCTTGGGAGATTTTTCTTCTCAATGGCGATTTTTTTGAATAAGTTAAAGGAAAATCAATCTCTCCAGAATCTTTTTTAATATTTCCCCAGACTAAAGTTAGGTATTCTTTTTTTACTAATCTTTTTTGAAATTGTTCTTTTAAATGAAAGAATGACTGATTATTTTTTGCAATTACTAAAATACCTGAGGTTTCCTTATCTAAACGATGAACTATTCCTGGCCTTAAAGGATCTTCGCCAACTCCTAACAAAGATGGCCATTTAAAAATCAGCCAACTGGAAATAGTCGGTAGATTTAGATTTTTTAAATTTGGGTGCACAATTACTCCTGCGGGTTTGTTGATTATTAAATAGTTTTTATCTTCGTAAAGAATTTGCGGCTCGGTTTCCAGAGTAAGAGGAATTAACTCTCTTTTTTCTTCTTTAAAGTTAATAAAAATTTTCTCCCCGCCTTTCAAAAGAAAACTGGGTTTGACTTTTCTCTCACTGACCAAAATCTTGCCTTGTTTTAAAAGAGAGACTATTTTGCTTCGAGAGATATTAGAAAATTTGTTTTTTAAATATAAGTCAATCCTTTGAGGAGAAAGAGATTTTTCAACTTCAAGGGTTTTCTTCATTGAATTTTAATTAATTAACGACATCGCAAGTAGCAAACGACTTCAGATGTCAAACAAATGCGATGTCAAACAAAACGCTGATAGATTTCTTCAAGTTTTTTAAAAGTGTTGGAAATATCGTGAGGTTTGATTAATTCCAAAGATTTTTGAGACATTCTTTTTCTTAATTTTTCATTACCTAAAATTGCCAAAATTTTTTCAGCAAATTCTTTTTCAGAAAAAGGATTAACTAAAAAACCATTCTCATTATCTTTTATTAACTCTTTTAAAGCCCCACCATTGGCAGCAATAACCGGAAGTCCAGAAGCCATTGCTTCCATTGTTACCAGAGACTGACCTTCAATATAAGAAGGAATAGCAAAAAGCGAGGAGAGTCGATAGAATTGGGACAAATTTATGTCAGAAGGTAAAAGAGGGCCTATGAACCTAACATTTTCTTTTAATCCCATTCGCCGAACTTGTTTTTTTAAATCTTCCTTAATATCTCCATCCCCTAAAAACAGAAAATTTACCTCTCTTTCTTTTAAAACTAGAGGAATTGCCTGAATTAAAGCTTCTAAATTCTTATCTTTATCAATTCTGCCAGAATATAAAACTATTGGCTTTGAAAGAAAATCTTCTAAGTAATATTCTTTTACAAAATCCGAAGAAACTCTGCCTTGTTTAAAAATTTTTAAATCAATGCCATTAGAAACTACTTCAACAGGAATTTTTACTCCCCAATTTAAAACTTCATTTTTAATAAAATTAGAAGGGGTGATAATCAATTTACAATGTTTGTTATAAAAATGAGCCAAAGTTTCTGCCAGAATTTTCTCAGTCCATTGAGAAATAATTTTTGGCAGACCTAAGTAAGATAAAGGGAAAGCCAAAGAAGAGTGTTGAGTAGCAATAACTGGAATTTTTCTTTTTAAGGCCTCTTTTGAAAGGGCTTCGGAAATAAAAACCGGATCCTGAAGATGAATAATATCAGGCTTAAATTTTTTAAAAAGTTTAAAAGTCGCGATTTTCGGAAAAGGGCTGATTCTAATTTTTTTTCTTAAAACATTAGGAAAGGACCTTAATCTTACAATTGTGTATCCTTTTGGACTTTGTTCAATTAAAAAATCGCCTTGCGGAGAAGCAGTGATAATAAAGGTTTCATTTCCTTTTTCTGCAAAAAAAGACGCTAATCTTTCAGTGGTAATAGTAACTCCAGAAATATGAGGATAAAATGCTTCCAGAGAGTAAAAAATTCTCATAATAAAAGGTGGGCGATGCAGGACTTGAACCTGCGACCTCGTCGATGTCAACGACGCACTCTAACCTCTGAGCTAATCGCCCTTCAATCGGTTTAATTGTTTCGTTCTTATTTTATCAAAATTATTCTTTTATTACAATAAAAAAACAACATTGAATGTTAAACATCCAATGTTGTTAATAAAACCAGCAAATCGTTTTAGAAAGTAATTTCTAAACCACTTTTGTTGTCATTATTCAAATAGAAGGTAATAACCCAAGTGCTACTACCCTTTTGAACAGTAATTACTTTGTCAGTCGTATCTATGGCCTTGGCTCCAATCTCTTCCAATCCTTCCATAATAGCGTCTCTTTCTGTCTCGGTGAGTTTGCGATTAAAAACATAAGATAACATCGGGCCAAACTCTTCTGTCATTTTTACTCCGCTAACAGTGTTTCCATTCTCGTCAACGGTATCAAAAACACTCTTTAAAATTGGCCTCAAGGCAGCATCTACATCTTTTGCTTTTTGAGATTTTATCTCTACGTCTTTTGCCTTTTCGAAAGCAATTTCAATAGGAGTTTTTTCTTTCACCATAGATTCTGTAGTGGGAGTCTCTTCTAAAACTGTTGTCGTTGTTTCTGGAAGAGGTGTTTCTTTTTTAACACCTTTTCCGCTCAATAGCAAAACGCCTCCGATTATAAGAACCAACACGACTGCCAAAATTAAAATGAGAGTTTTGTTTTTCATAAATTTTGACAGCTAACTTTATTTTTATTTTTTTTCGACCTTTAATTAATTACTTCTCGCCTTTTAAAAATGACGAGATTCGCGAATAAATTTATTTCTTATTTTATCTCTTTTTTAAAAAAAATCAAATTGAATAAAGATTTAGATTTTTGAATTGTTTTGGTGGGCATGGCAGGACTCGAACCTGCGACTTCTACTTTATAAGAGTAGCGTTCTACCGCTGAACTACATGCCCGAAAAATAACTCAAAAGTTTTATTTAATTAACGACTGGCAATCTTATTCTTTTACTAATTCTTCAATTTCTTCTTTTTCCAGAGTTTCTTTTTCAATTAATTGTTGGGCGATTTTGTCTAGTTTATGAACATTATTTTTTAAAATTTTTTTTGTCTCATTGTAACAATCTTTTATTATTTCCATTACTTCTTTGTCTATTTTTTGAGCTGTCTCCTCCGAATAATCTCTTTCTGAGGTTAATTCTCTTCCTAAAAATATCCATTCATCGGTTTTACCAAAAGCAACTGGCCCCAAATCTTTACTCATTCCATATTTTGTCACTAAAGCGCGGGCAATATCTGAGGCCTCGCGTAAGTCATTTGCCGCGCCAGTGGAAATTTCTTTATATTTTATTTCTTCTGCTACATAACCGCCTAAAAGTACTTTAATATCTGCTAAAAACTCACTTCGGGTTTTTAGATACTTTTCTTCCTTTGGCATTCTCATGGTGTATCCTCCGGCCCGACCGCGGCTAATAATTGAAACTTTTCTCACTTCAACTCCACCTTCTGGCGTCAGAAATGAAACCAAAGCATGACCACCTTCGTGATAAGCAGTAATTTCTTTTTCTTTAGAAGATAAAACCCGGCTTTTTCTCTCTGGTCCTAAAATAACTTTTTCAATTGCTTCTAAAAATTCGGTTTGATTAATTAATTTTTTGTTTCTTCTGGCAGCAAGAATCGCAGCTTCGTTTGTTAAATTCGCCAAATCAGCGCCAGAAAAACCGGGAGTTCTTTCGGCAATTTCTCTTAAATTCACGTCTGGAGCCAATTTCTTTCCTTTGCTGTGAATTTTTAAAATTTCTTCTCTTTCTTTTATATCTGGCAAATCTAAAACTATTCTTCGATCAAAGCGGCCAGGCCGAAGCAAAGCTGGGTCCAAAATATCTGGGCGGTTTGTCGCCGAGATAATGATGACTCTGGTGTCTCTTTCAAAACCATCCATTTCAACTAAAATCTGGTTTAAAGTTTGTTCTCTTTCATCATGACCGCCACCAATTCCAGACCCTCTTTCTCTGCCAATGGCATCAATTTCATCTATAAAAAGAATTGAGGGAGCGGCTTTTTTTGCGGTATTAAATGCATCACGAACCCTGCCAGCACCAACTCCAACAAAAAGTTCAACAAATTCTGAACCAGAAATATGAAAGAAAGGAACATTTGCTTCGCCAGCCACTGCTCTGGCTAAAAGAGTCTTTCCTACACCAGTTGGCCCAACCAAAAGCACTCCTCTGGGAATTCTCGCCCCTAAAACCTCAAATTTTTTTGGATCTTTAAAAAAATCAACCACTTCTTTAAGTTCTTCTTTTGCTTCTTTTAAACCAGCAACATCTTTAAAAGTAATCCGATCTTTGGTAGGAGAAAAAAGACGAATATTTGAACGGGAAAAAGAAAAAATTTGAGCCGCTCCTTGATTAGCCTTCTTAAAGGTAAGAGAAAAAAGATAAACAAAAAAAAGAATCGGAATAATTATTGGCAAAAGGATTGCCAACCAATAAACAAACCCGCTTTCTTCTTTCACTTCTATTTTTAAATTTTGGATTGCTTCAAGAGGAATTTCGAAATCTTTTAGAATTTCAGGGAAAGAGACATTCGTTTCTTTATTGGCTATAACAACTGACCCGTCAACTAAAGTGACCTCGATTTGAGAAGGTTTAACGATAATTTTTTCTGCTTCTCGACTTTTAATTTTTTCCAAGGCAGTGGTTAAATCAACTTTTTCTCTTGAAACTTTATTTAGGGAAGTACTGCCAAAACCAGAAATCAGCCAAGAAAACATCAAAAAAAATAAAATAATTATAGCGAGAGACTGAAATAATTTTTTCATAGTCTAAAGTCTTTTTTATTCTAAATCAAATTAGGAAAAAAATCAAATTAAAAGCGCAGGAGAGACTGCGCTTTTAAAAACAACTTTATAAATTTTAAGGATAAATTGGTTCTAAAGGTCTCTGGAGTCTTTCCAGGGCACTATTAACTGATTCTAAAGAAGAGCTAATAATTAAATACTTATCGAAAAAAGCATAAGTCAAATCGACTTCTTCGCCCTTGTAGTCAAAGGTTCTAATTTCTGCTCCTAAATTACTGATATCTTTAAAGGCTTTATCTGCCTGAGCAGGAACTCTAATCAGATAGAAGTTAGCTAAATCTTTCAAAATTTGAAGTTTCTTTTCCCAATTCAAAAATATTGGTTTAACCATTTCTTTGTTTTCTGCTCCAATTTCAACAATCAATCCTAAAGATGGATTAACCTCTCCATAATAAGCATAAACTAAAAACTTTTTTTCTCCTAAAACATAAGGCTTTAAACTCTCTGGCAATTTTGGAATAAGAGAAAGAATAATTTCTTCGTCATTTAAAACATCGTTATGCACCTTTGGTATCAAAATTTTAAAAGTGCCGGCTGGAAACATTGAGTCTTTCGCTTCTTTTTGAAGGGCCGAAAGAGTTGGACTGCCTTTGACTTCTACATTAACCACTGCTTTTTGATAAGGGCTGCCCAACCAAACATAGGGAGAAGGCGGCAAAGTAGTAGTGGTAGTAGTAAGAAAGGTAGTAGTAGTAGAAGGAACGATTTCAATCTCTTCTTTCGGTTTTAAAATTTTCTGCCCAAGGAAAAAATAACCTAAAACCAAACCGGCGATTATTAAAATTCCAATAATGATAAATGGTAAAAATTTCTTTTTTGGAGTAGGTTGGACAGGAAGATTAGAAAATTCTGAGGCAGGAATTTGTGGAGGAATATTTGAATCAGGAATTTGAGGAGAAATAAAGACAGGCGGTGCTTGAGGGGGTTGATTAAAACCAGTTGGGGGAGCAAAAGAAACATCCTCCATTGGTTTAGGGGGAGAAGGTGGCTGAGCTGGAAATGGTGGAATTTGAGAAGGGGATGGTTGGGGGAAAACTCCACCTTCGCTCTGGACTTTCTCTAAATCCGATTCCGAGGTTCGGATAAAAATATTTGAAGGCGGCGGGGCAAAAGGTTCTTCTTTCGGCTGAGACGAGGGTTGGTTCTGAAAATGAGAACCTTGATTAAAATTTTGATTTGGCTCTAAATTTTCTTCATTCATATTAAAAATTTATTAATTTGAATTTATTATCATTATATCATAATTTTTTTGTCAAGAGAAATCTAATTTCTTCTTAAAAATGGTTTTTTTGTTTTTTTCTTAAAATATTGAGATTGATTTTTTTCTGAGGAATTTACGTCTTTTAAAGAAAGGGAGATTTTTCCATTTTGTTCTACTTTCTTTATCTTTAATTTTAGTTCTTCGCCAGATTTCACAATATCCTCTACCCGATTTACTCTAAATGGCGCTAACTCCGATATATGGAGCAATCCTTCTTTATGGTGGCCTAAATCAATAATTGCTCCAAATTCTTTAATTTGAGAAACTTTACCCTTAATGATTTCTCCCTCAGAAAACTCTTTAGTAATATCTTTTATTTCTTGTAAAGCCAAATTAGCTTTTTCTTTATCAGGAGCAGTAACAAAAACTGTTCCATCTTCTTTAATGTCAATTTGGACGCCTAAATTCTGAATTATTGCATTTATAACTTTTCCTCCAGGACCAATTAAGTCTCCAATTTTTTCCGGCTTAATTTTAATTACAAAAACCCTGGGAGCGTAAGGGGATAATTCTTCTCTGGGCGAACTAATTATTGAGTTCATCTTTTCTAAAATATATTCTCTAGCCTCTTTTGCTTTCTCTAATGCCTCACTTAAAATTTCTGGTGAAACTCCTTTAATTTTCATATCCATTTGCATAGCGGTTATTCCTAAATTGGTGCCAGCAACTTTAAAATCCATATCACCAAAATGGTCTTCTGGTCCTTGAATATCGGTCAAAATTTTATAATCATTACCTTTTTCATCTATTATTAAACCCATGGCAATTCCTGCTATATGACGAAAAATCGGTACGCCGGCAGCCATTAGAGCCAAAGAAGAAGCACAAACCGAAGCCATTGAAGTTGAACCATTAGAAGATAAAATCTCTGAAACAACCCGAATAGTATAAGGAAAATCATCAGAACTAGGAATAACAGCGCTAAGAGCCCTTTCTGCCAAAGCGCCATGGCCAATTTCGCGTCTCCCCGGTCCTCTTAAAGGAGAAACTTCTCCTGAAGAATAGCCGGGAAAATTATAATGATGCATAAATCTTTTTTCTCCGGTAATTTCCATTCCTTGAACAAGTAACGCATCTGAGGGCGCGCCTAAAGTTACAACTGATAAAGCATGAGTTAATCCTCTCATAAAAATTGCCGAACCATGAAGTCTTTCAAAAACATCAATTTTCATTTCCAGGGGTCGAATTTCGTCTAACTTTCTTCCATCTGGCCTTAGTTCCTTTTCTAAAATATTTTTATGGAGAACTTGATTCAACTCGTTCGAAAAAATAAAAGCAACTTGCTTTAATAAATCATTCGGATATTCTTTTTCCTTTAAATAAATATTTAATTCATCTTTTACTGCCTCTAATTCTTCTAATCTTTCTTTTTTCGAAGTAGGATTTAAAACTCTTTCTATTTTTTCTTTCAAAAAATTATGGATTTCTTCTTGAAAATCTTTATCTATTTCTTGAAAAACAATTTTTTGTTTCTCTTTGCCAATTTCTTTTATTATCTTTTCCTGCTGGTCATTTAAAGCGGTAATTTCTTTTTGAGCAAGAAAAAGCGCTTCTTTAACAATCTCTTCTTTCGTTTCTTTTGCTCCACCTTCTATCATATTAATTTGATTTTTAGGACCAGAAACTACAATCTCCATTTCCAAAGATTCTCTTTCTTCATAAGAGGGATTGAAAACAGAACCTTTATCTTTTGACCAGCCAATCCTTAAAGCAGAAACCGGACCATTAAAAGGAATATCTGAAACTGACAAAGCCAAAGAAGCGGCGATAATTGATAAAACATCAGGATCGTTTCTTTCGTCAATTGAAAGGCAAGTAACAACTACCTGGACATCGCGGCGCATAGTTTCTGGAAAAAGCGGTCGAATAGTTCTATCTATTAATCTACTTGTTAAAACCGCCACTTCTGTCGGTCTTGATTCTCTTCTCACAAAACGACTGCCATAAATTTTTCCGGCAGCATAATATTTTTCTTCGTAATCGACTAATAAAGGAAAAAAATCTATCTCAGGCCTATCATTTTTTCCCATTACTGCATTTGCTAAAACACAAGTCCCTCCCATTTTAACTAAAACCGAGCCATTTGCTTGCTCGGCTAAATTAGAAAACTCAACCTCTATAATTTTGTCTTTTAATTTTAATTGATATTTTTTAATCTCCATTTTTATCTTCTTTTTATTCTAATAATCGCCGGAATTTTTGGTCTAAATCCTTCTTCGACTTTTAAGAGAAAATAATCAGGCCTTTCATCCAAATCAATAAATTCATCTGCTATTTCTTTCAAACGAGTAGAAGTAGTCCTGCCAAAAGCAATTACTTCTACATATTTTCCTTCGGTTTTTAAATGTTCAATTAAAGGAATAAAATCACCATCTCCAGAAATTAAAATTACCACATCTAAATTATGACCAATTCTAATCGCATCCATTGCCAAACCGACATCCCAGTCGCCTTTTTTTGAACCATCAGGATAAACCTGCAATTCTTTTCTTTTAACCTCAATCCCTATTTTTTCTAGGGCTTCAAAAAAAGATTCTTCTGACAATTCAGCTGATTGCGCCGCATAAGCAATTGCCCTAATTAATTGCCTGTCTGAAACCGCTTCCAACAAAAGATTTTTAAAATTCACTCTTTTATTGTAAAGATTTTTTGCCGAGTGATATAAGTTTTGAACATCAATAAAAACTCCTACTCGCTGATTTTTATGTTTTATTGCCATAGAATTAACTAACAACTTGCAGCTATAAACCTAATTTTTTCACTATTTTGTTATAACGGCGCACTGATTCTTTTTTCAAAGAGTTTAAAAGTTTTCTTCTTTTAGAAACCATCGATAAAAGTCCGCGTCGGGAATGAAAATCTTTTGGATGCTTTTTTAAATGTTTAGCCAAAAGTTCGATTTCTCTTGTCAATAAAGAAATTTGAACCTCTGGTGAACCAGTATCTTTATCGTGAATAGCTGCTTCTCTAATAATCTTACTTTTTTCTTTTGATTTAAGCATAAATTTCCTAGATTTTTGTTTTTCCTTCTCTCTTAATTTTTAGTTTACCATAACTACCATTAAAAAGCAAATAAAAAAGCCCCCTAATTTTGATTTTATTTGGGGGCTCAAATTTTGTTCCTCATTTTATCCTCCTTTTAGAAGTTTTTTTCTTTCGTTTTTTACTGTCTCCTTTTCTTTTTCGAAATTTAAGATAATAGGCTCAAGAGTTTTTCTGACTTTTATTTCTTGAAGGATAACACTATCACCATCTTCTTGAGATCTCTTTTCAATTTTTCTCTTTATCTCTTGCAATTTTCTATTAAAATCAGATAATCTTTTATCAGAAGCCGCTCTACACGAATTAATTAATTGGACAATTTCTTGAGGGCTTACGCTGTCTAATTTAATTTTTCCTTCTTTGATCAGTTCTTCGACAAGGGGAAGTAAATTTTCGATTTCCGCTGGTCCAAGAAGTTTATTCTTTGGACAATTTTCACAGAGGAAATCTCCGTCCGGGAAAACGAACCTCCACCCAAAACAAACTGGATTCTGATATTCTGCTTTCTCAAGGAATTTCCTGCGTGTCTTTTCTAAGGGCAACTGATTAGTATTTTCTAGTTTTTCCTCAAGGGGCATTTGGAGAGGAGTTTTAAATCTTCGAGAGTTTCTTGAGCGGGCATCAGCCGCTCTCTTAAAAAGAGGAACTTTCATTTTTTCTTTTCACCTCCTTTTTCAAAGTACTCTTCTGAAGCCTGTTTTTGCAGATTTCAGAAAGCAAGGATAATTATACAGGTTTAAAATAAAAAAGCAAGGAAAAGGGCGAAGCCCCTCACTTGGAAAAGATTGGTTTCACCAAAAAACTATTTAAAAATAAGAGACAAAAATTTGCTCTAAAATTGCAAGATAATTTTACCTTCCTTTATTTATAAAATAAATTTTATCTTTTCCAAGTGAGGGGCGGAGGGTGTGGGATTCGAACCCACGGACCGCTTTGAAGGCGGTCACGGTTTAGCAAACCGTCGCTTTAACCACTCAGCCAACCCTCCTTTTTAAACATTTTATCTTTTTATTGTAAAAAAAGCAAATTTTTGAAAAAAAGTTATCCACATTTTTCTCTTGACAAAAATTACTAACCTGATAGAATAGGGGTTGAAACTCCCAAATAGGGAGTTTTTATATTGGATATGCATAAAAAATATATAAATCAAGCACCTTTTTGGCTTTTAGCCTTAAATAAGGGCCTAAAACTCAATCTTTTACTCTTTGTCCTGGCTTTTAGTTTCGTTAGCCGCTGGTCAGGGATTTTAGTCGAAGGTTCGCCAACAGTTTTTATTGATGAAAACTTACCATTTGAGTCTTCTAACAATGAGAAAGAAGAGTTGAACCTCTTTCTTACTTCTTTTTTGGCTTCAAATGTCCCCCTTATTTCTCCTAAAAAAATAGAAATTACTGTTACTGGCTATTCTTCAAGACCAGAAGAAACAGATGATACCCCTTTTATTACTGCTTCGGGAAAAGTAGTAGAAGATGGAGTGGCGGCGGCGAATTTTTTGGCCTTTGGCACCAAAGTTCGCTTTCCTGAACTTTTTGGCGACAAAATCTTTGTGATTTATGACCGTATGCACGAAAGATTTAGCGAAGACAGGGTTGATATTTGGTTTATGTCAACTGAAGAGGCAAAAAATTTTGGGGTTAAAAAGACAATAATGGAAATAATCGAGGAGAAAGAGGAGACAACGACTGCAGTTAATTTTAATAAATGACATAATAATTGAAACTTTAAACAAAAGCCCTACTTTCTGAAAAAAGGAGGGCTTTTAAAATAGTGCCCAGGGTGGGACTCGAACCCACAAGCCTCATCGGCATTTGATCTTAAGTCAAACGTGTTTGCCAATTTCACCACCTGGGCAAAAGTTTGCCGAGGCCATGGTGGGAATTGCACCCACGAATAACGGTTTTGCAGACCGCAGCGTTAGCTACTTCGCCACATGGCCTTTTTAAAATTTTATTAAATTTTACGGAAAAATTCAAGAAAATCTCCAACTTTTATCTCTTCTTTTAATTCAACTAAAAGACCGCATTCTTCATTTGTTAAAACTTCATTAACATCAACTTTATTTTTCTGCAAATTCAAAAGTTTGCCTTCATTAATTTTTTCTTCGTTTCTTAACAAACGAACTCTTGCCTTATTTAACGCTTTTCCTTCAATTACTTTGCCGCCAATCAACTGATTTCCTTTAACAGAATTAAAGACTTTTAAAACCTCTAATTTTCCAAAAATTTCTTCAGTTGGCTTTTCAAGAAAATTCTTTTCAACCGCTTCTTCAACCTGTTTTTCTAAATCATAAATAATTTCACCTTCTAAAAGAATCAAATTAGGGTTATTTATTAAAAAATTTGTTATTTCTGGCTTTCTTTTTACTCGAAAACCAATAATGAGAGTTCCGTTAGGGTTGGCTAACTTTAAATCTCCTTCAGAAACATCTCCGGTCTCATTTAAAATCAAAACAAAAGCCCAATTTTTATTTAAACCTAATCTGTCTATTAGTTCCTCAATCGCTTCGCCTGAACTAATAACATCGCTTTTAATGATTAAAGGAATTCTTATTGGCGATTCGCTTTGGCCCAAAATCTTTGTCCTAATGAAATTTTTATTTTTATCTTCTAAAATATCTTCTTTTTCCCCACTAATAAAAATTGAGCCGACCGGCGGCACTTCTTCAAAACCAATAATTCTCACTGGTGAAGAAAAAGTTGCTTCTTTAATTGGTTCTCCAAAAAAATTCTCTATTATTTTCGCCTTTCCTTTTACTCCACCAGCAAAAATATGATTTTTTACTTTCAAAGTGCCATTAGTAATTATTATAGTTGCAACTGGCCCTCTCTTTGAGTCAAGAAAGGACTCAATTACTACTCCTTCGGCTGGTAAATTTTTATCTCCTTTTAGATTCTCCAATTCTGCCATTAGTAAAATCAATTCTAATAATTCATCTATTCCTTGACCGGTTTTTGAAGAAACTTCTACCCAAGAAATATCTCCGCCCCAGTTTTCAAGATAAACGCCGGCCTCCAGCAGTTCTTTTTTTACTTTTTCTGGTTGGGCTTCTTCTTTATCTATTTTTGTCAAAGCCACTAAAAAGGGAATTTGGGCTTCTTTGATATGAACTAATGATTCTTTTGTCTGGGGTTTTACTCCTTCATCGGCTGCCACCACTAAAATAGCAATATCCGCAGCCTTTGCGCCCCGGGAACGAATCTTTGAAAAAGCCTCATGACCAGGAGTATCAATAAAAGTAATTCTGCGGCTTTTATGTTCAATTTCATAAGCGCCAATATGTTGAGTAATCCCTCCAGCTTCTTTTTCTGCCACTTTTGTCTTGCGGACATAGTCTAAAAGCGAAGTTTTTCCATGATCAACATGGCCTAAAACAACAACAACTGGTGGTCGAGGAATTAAATTTTGATTTTTGTTTTGTTCCATAGTTTACAGAAAATATTTTCTTTATTTTTATTAAATTAACGACATCGCAAGTCGTTAATTTTAATATATTAAGTTGCAATGCTGCTCATTAGAGGGACGAAGCGGAGGAGGTGAGATTTGAACTCACGAGGGGATTGCTCCCCAACAGGTTTTCAAGACCTGCGCCATAAACCACTCGGCCACTCCTCCTTTGGATTCTGGTTAAAATGAAAAAACTATCCAAAGTCCTTGTTCTCCCCTTAAATATTTATTTAAAATAAAAGGATATTAAAAATTGCCAAAACGGTAATTCTAATTTTAACACAAATTTATAGCATTTGCAAAATTAACTTATAAATTGAATAAATAAACACAGGACAAAGGAAAATTGAATAAAAAATAATTTTATAGTAAAATACTAAAACTGCCCTTGTAGCTTAACTGGATAAAGCGCTGGTCTTCGGAACCAGTGATGTAGGTTCAACTCCTACCAGGGGCACTTTGCCTCCGTAGCTCAACTGGCAGAGCAGCGGCCTCTTAAGCCGTTGGTTGCGCGTCCGAATCGCGCCGGAGGCACAAATAAAATGTCTTATATTAAAAGCCAAAATTCAAAATTGATAATTAATCTTCCTCCCGAAGTTTTGTTTTGTTTAAATGAGCTTCTAAAAGCTAACTTTGAGGCTTATCTTGTTGGCGGCTGTGTACGGGATATCCTATTAAATAAAAAACCAAAGGATTTTGATATTGCTACCGATGCTCTACCAACTCAAATTCAAAAAATATTTAACAATAGTTTATACGAAAATCAATTTGGAACAGTGGTTGTAAAAACAGATTCCAATGATGAATTCCTTAAAACTATTGAAATTACTACTTTTAGAAAAGAAGGTAAATATTCTGATAAAAGACACCCGGATGAAGTTAAATTCGCCAAAACGATCGAAGAAGATTTGGCTCGTAGAGATTTTACAATAAACGCCATGGCTTTAGAAATTCATCTGCCCAAATTTTTACAAAGTAAAAACCTGGGCAGGCAAGAAATAAAAAATACAGAATATAAAATACCAAATACAAAATACCGAGTGGTTGATCCTTTTGATGGTCAAAGAGATTTGAAAAAGAAATTAATTCGAGCGGTAGGCAACCCTCAAAAAAGATTTGAAGAAGATGCTTTGCGTTTAATCAGAGCGATTCGCTTGGCTTGTGAATTGAACTTTAAAATAGAAAAAAATACTTTTGAGGCTATTAAAAAAAATTCAAATCTGATTAATTGCATTGCTAAGGAAAGAGTTAGAGACGAATTTATAAAAATCATTCAAACAGAAAATGCAATGAAAGGAATAATACTCCTAGAAAAAACCGGTTTATTAAAACAAATCATTCCAGAATTGGAAGAAGGAATTGGGATGAACCAAAACAAACATCATATTTATACCTTATTTGAACATTTAATTCGGTCTTTAGATTATGCCGCTAAGAAACAGTATAGCCTGGAGGTAAGACTCGCGAGTTTGTTTCATGATATTGGCAAGGCAAGAACAAAAGAGGGAAAAGGAATAAATGCCACTTTCTATAATCATGAGATTGTTGGCACTAAAATGTTAGAGAAAATATTAGAAAGATTAAAATTTTCAAACGAGATTAAAGATAAAGTGCTAAAATTAGTTCGCTATCACGGATTTGTCTATGAGCCAGAGATAACTACAGATTCTTCTGTCCGGCGACTACTAATAAAAGTAGGTAAAGAAAACATTGAAGAGTTGGCTCAAGTAAGAGAGGCGGATAGAATCGGCTCTGGCTGTCCGAAAGCAATTCCTTTCAGATTGCGTCATTTCCTTTTTAGAGTAGAAAAGATTCTAAAAGAAATGTCAGGCGAAGAGCCATCTCTAAAAATTCTAAAAGTAAATGGTTACGATGTTCTAAAAACTTTAAAAATTAAACCCGGGCCAGAAGTAGGAATCATTTTAAATATTTTGCTTGAAGAAGTTTTAGATAATCCGGAAAAAAACAACAGGGATTATCTCTTAAAAAGAATCGTTGAACTAAATAAATTATCGGACAAAGAATTAGGTACATTAAACAAAAAAGCAAAAGAAAAATACAAAAATCTTTTACAGGAAGAAGAGCAAAAAATTAAAAAGAAATACAAAGTGGTATAATCCGGGCTGTAGCGCAGTGGCTTAGCGCGCATCGTTCGGGACGATGAGGTCGTGGGTTCAAATCCCACCAGCCCGACCAGACAAAAAAGATGCCGGCTTGCCCTGCACCTAATGTGTGGTGCGAAGTCAAAATTCGGCCATCCGGGATTTTATCCTGCTTTACAAAACTTTATTGGCTAGACCCCATTTCATTTAATTTTTGATTTTTACTTATTTTTGAGTTAAAATAGAATAAAGATCTTAAAGGTCTTTTTTATTAAGCGGGTGTAGCACAGTGGTAGTGCAACGGCCTTCCAAGCCGTGGACGTGGGTTCGATCCCCATCACCCGCTCAAAACATTAAATTTATCGTTTGGGAAAGAATGCGTTGTCTCATTTGTAAGCCGAAGCATCTCAAAACATCTGTTTGTCCCAATACTGGCTTCAGTACCGACTGTGGCTCACTCCATTGGCGAGCCACAACCTAAGCTCTCGGGTTAACGGCTTTCGTTTCGCTCAAGAGAAAGCCCGTTAGGGCTACGAGTTTTGCTTCAGCAGTATTGGAACAAACAACTAATATTTCAGCGCCCATATTTTAATTCACTAAACAAAATGGTTCAAACATTAGAAAAAATTCCTGATTTTTCTCAGAAAGAAGAAAAATTACAACCAGAAAACGAAGAAAACGAACTTGAAGGAATTATAAAAACAAACTTTAGGACTTTAAAAGAGTGCGCCAAAATAGAAAAACTAGCAGAGATAGAAACTATTGAAGAATTAGAAAATAATTATAATTCGTTACAAAATATTTTTAATCAAGAAACTCAACAAGAATTTAAAAAAACTTTACCGCCCCAAAAAAAATTGACTCCTGAAGCTAAAACTGCTTTTAATTCGCTTCCTGATGCTTTAACAAAAGCCTATCAACTTGCTTTTTCTAAAATAAGTTTGGGATTATTAGACAATGAATTATCTGAAAATGATATCCTTGAGGCTAATAAAGATTTAAAACTATTAGCTGATAATTTTTCTTCGCTAATTAATGGAAATTTGTTGATTGATGAGGAAAAAAACTCTAAAATCACTCCAACTTCTTTTTGTTTGTTTTTTTTAAATCCCGCTCTAAAAGACGAAGAAATCGAACTAATAATCAAGCCAGAGTCTATAAACGAGCCATCTTTTTATCAAGAGGGGACGGTTAATCTGCGGATTAAGAAAAAGGAAAACGAAAAAGAAAAAAGAGAGCTATCAATTCGTTTAGATGAATCAGAACATGGTTTGGGCATAGACATTTCCTCAAAAAATTTAGATAAAGTTTTTGGAATAGTTGACAAAATTGTTCAAAAAGAACTAAAAAACGAAAAAAATCTCTTTTATCCTCTTGCTAAAGTTATTAAAGAAAACTCTCCTTTAACTCATCATTTTAATACCCTAGATTTCAATTACACAAATAAAGAAAAATTCAAAAATCTTGAAGATAGTTTTAAAATTTTCGCTGAAAGATTTGAAAATTTTATTAAAATCAAATATCATATTCCATTGTTCAATTCAAATTCTAGTAAAAATAGAAAATAATTTTATGGCTAAAAAAATAATTTTTTCTGGCACTAGGCCAACGGGTCCGCTTCACTTAGGAAATTATTTTGGGGCAATTAAAGGTTATCTTGATTTACAAAATAACCAGAATTTTACCTGTATTTATGCAGTTGTTGATCTACACGGAATCACTTCTCTTTATAACCAGAACAAATATCAAGAGCAAATAAATGAATTAATTTTAGAATATTTAGGTTGTGGCCTTAATCCAAATAAATCGCATTTAATTATTCAATCTCAGGTTCCGGAGCATTTAGAACTTTCTTATTTTCTAGCCACTCTCTACCCGGTTTCCCGGTTAGAGCAACTCCCCACCTATAAAGAAAAGAAAAAAGAACAACCAAAAAATGTTAACTTGGGGCTTTTATATTATCCAATTCTGATGGCAGCTGACATTTTAATTTACAAATCGGAATTAGTGCCAGTAGGAAAAGACCAACTTCCTCATCTTGAATTAACCAGAGAAATCGCTAGAATATTTAACAAAAGATTTGGTCAAACTTTTAAAGAGCCTCAGCCCTATTTAACAGGGGGCGCTTATGTTCCTTCTTTAACCGGTGAAGGAAAAATGTCAAAAACAAATATAAAAAGTTATATCAGTTTAATTGACAATTTAAAAACAATTAAAGCAAAAATCTCTAAAGTGCCAACTGATTCGGGAAAAGGCAAAACTGTCCCTTTAAAAGGAGGAGTTTTTGCGCTTTTAACTTTGGTTGAACTTTTTGAGGGAAAAGAAAAAAGAAAAGAATACGAAAAAATGTATTTAACAACCGGCATTAAGTACCAAATTTTAAAAAATGACCTTTCGCTAAAAATTTACGAAACTTTAAAGCCAATTCAAGAAAAAAGAAAATATTTTATATCAAAACCGCAGCTCATAAAGGAAATTCTTTCAGAAGGAAGAAATTACGCTTCAAAAATTGCTCAAGAAACTCTAAAAGAAGTAAAAATAAAAATGGGGTTAGAATAAAAATATGGCTATTGATAATGAAATACTGGAAAATGGGGGCCAGGAAATTATTGAAGTAATTCAAGTTGAAAATTTAAAAAAGAATTACAATGGTTTTAAAGCTTTGAAAGGAGTTTCTTTTTCTGTAAAGAAAGGAGAAATTTTTGGTTTTTTGGGGCCAAACGGCGCTGGTAAAACCACAACGATTAATATTCTTTCTACTTTGACTCTACCAACATCTGGTCTTGTTTTTGTTAACGGCTTTAATGTTGTAACAAGACCAGATATGGTAAGACGCTCCATTGGATTGGTTTTTCAGGAAACAACATTAGATACTCATTTAACGGCGGAAGAAAATTTATTTCTCCATGCTTACCTTTATGGCGTGCCGAAAAAAGAATTCAATCAAAGAAAAAGAGAAGTTTTAAGACTCTGCGAACTTTGGGATAAAAGAAAATGGAGAGTTGAAAACTTCTCTGGCGGAATGAAAAGAAGATTAGAAATTAGTCGGGCTTTAATTCATTGGCCACAAATTCTATTTTTAGACGAACCAACGGTTGGTCTTGACCCTCAAACCAGAACTAAAATATGGGATTATATTTTTTCTGCCAGAAAACACAAAGAAACAACAATTTTTTTAACTACTCAATATTTAAACGAAGCGGAAAATTGCGACCGCATAGCAATTATAGATAATGGCGAAATTGTAGCATTGGATACGCCAGAAAACTTAAAAAAAATGGTTGGCGGAGACATCATAAGTTTTAAAACTTCAGATAATGAGTTAGCGGAAAATGAGTTTAAAGAAAAATTTCCTCAATATAAAATAAAAAGAATAGGCAAAGAGTTAAAAAGCGAGGTGGAAAATGGAGACGAGTTTCTGCCAATTTTAGTAAAAGCAATCACACCAAAAATTATTTCAATTGAACTTCGCCGGCCGACCTTAGACGATGTCTTTCTAGAAATAACCGGCAGAAAAATTCGCGATGATCAAACACTGGCAACAGAAGAGGAAAAAGAAGAAAGTTTCAATCTAGCTGATCTTTTTTCTCTCTTTCCTAAAAAAAATAAAAAGGATAAAATTTAAATTTTAAAATGGAAGAATCACATTCTTTAAAACATTATCCTTTAAATGTTAGACTGAAATCACTTTATATCATTTGGTATCGAGAGCTTTTAATCTATTGGCGCAATCGAATAAAAGTTTTTACTTCAATTTTTTTACCTCTTCTTTTAATTGTGTTCTTTGGTGCTGGATTCAAGGCCATTTTTCCAACCAACCTTTTACCCTATGACTTCAGCCAATTCTTTTATCCTGGAATTCTATCTCTTTCTACTGCTGTAATGGCAATGAGTTCTACTTTATCTATTGTCTGGGATAGAGAATTCGGTTTTCTGAGAGAGATTTTAGTCTCCCCAATTCCTCGTTCCAATATCGTTTTAGGAAAAATTTTAGGCGCCACCACAGTCGCTTCAATCCAGGGCGGCTTACTTCTTTTGGTTGCACCTTATTTATCCCTGGAGCTGAAATTGATTGACTTTATTGAAATAGTTATTTTCCTTTTAATTTTTAACGCCGGGGTATCAGCTTTAGGAGTGTTTTTTGCCAGTGGAATAAAAAAGACAGAAAGTTTTTCTATTTTTTTACAAATTGTAATCGCTCCAATGTCTTTCCTCTCTGGAGCTTTCTTCCCCTTAAATAATCTTCCTCTATGGATTAAATATCTGGCTCATTTAAATCCTTTTAGCTATGGTGCCGATGGTTTGCGTTGGCTTGTCTTATCTTCCTCCCTCAAAAAAGAAGAAATTCTTCTTTTTACCCTCCATCCTTTAAATACTTCTATTTTATTTCTGATAATTTTTGATATTATCATCTTTGCCCTAGCGATTTACCGCTTCAAGCGATAATTTCCGTTTGGCAAAAAATCAAAAAATCTGTTATAATAAATAAATTTTTAATATTTTATTTTTTATTTATGATTATCAGTTGGTTAGGTCATTCTTTCTTTAAAATCGAGACTAAAAATAAAGTCATTGCTATTGATCCCTATAATGAAGAGTCTTTAGGATTAAAACCACCTCGTTTTAAAGCGGATATTTTGCTGATTAGCCATAATCATAAAGACCACAATAATAAAAAAGCAATTCTAGGCGAACCTTTTATTTTAGAGGAATTAGGAGAAATTGAAACAGACGGTATTTTCATCGAAGGGATATTAAGCTATCACGATGATGCTAATGGAAAATACCGGGGATTAAATACTATTTTTATTATCTATTCAGAAGAAATGAAATTATGTTTTTTAGGGGACTTAGGAGAGAAAAAACTAAAAGAAGAATCACTTCAAAAAGTCTCAAATGCCGATATTCTTTTTATCCCAATTGGAGGAAATTATACAATTGATGGGGAGGAGGCTATTTCTTTAATCAACCAAATTGAGCCAAAAATTATCATTCCAATGCATTACAAAATAGAAGGACTAAAACTTAAATTAGACTCAGAAGACAAATTTCTTAAAGCTTTCTCAAAAAAACCAGAAGTTTTGGACAAATTAGTTATCAGAAAAACCCAACTTCCTCAAGAGACAAGAATTGTTCTTTTGAAACCCTTATATAAATAGAATGAAAAAAACAATCAGTAATGAAAATTTTAAACCAAAAGACATTGCCGAAGAATTAAAAGAGGCTTATTTGGATTACGCAATGTCGGTAATTATCTCCAGGGCCTTGCCAGATGTCCGCGATGGATTAAAACCGGTTCAAAGGAGAATTCTTTACGCAATGAATGAGGATGGAATAAAATCAAATGGCAAATTTAGAAAATCAGCCACAGTTGTCGGTAGTACTTTGGGCCGCTATCATCCTCATGGCGACATTGCTGTTTATGATGCATTAGTGAGAATGGCTCAAGATTTTTCTTTAAGATACCCCCTTATAATCGGTCAGGGCAACTTTGGTTCAGTTGATGGAGACCCACCCGCAGCAATGCGTTACAGCGAAGTAAAATTATCACCACTGGCAGAAGAAATGCTAGAAGATATTGAAAAAGAAACAGTTGAATTTATCCCAAACTACGACGGGACAAGAAATGAACCAAAATATTTGCCAGCCAAACTTCCCCAATTAATTTTAAATGGGGCGATGGGAATTGCGGTTGGAATGGCAACCAATATTCCCCCTCATAATTTGACTGAAGTTTCAGAGGCGATAAATCATTTAATTGACAACCCGGATTCCACTACCAAAGACTTAATGCAATTTATAAAAGGCCCTGATTTTCCAACGGGCGGAATTATTTTTGGCAAAGAAAAACTGTTAGAAACTTACACCACTGGCAAAGGCAGTTTTTTATGCCGAGCGAAGGCCGAAATCGAAGAAGATAAAAACAAAAAAATTATTGTTTATGAAATCCCTTATCTCTCGAATAAAGCAAATATAATCAGTCAAATCGCTAAATTAGTTGAAGAAAAGAAAATAGAAGGAATAAAAGATTTACGAGACGAATCAGATAAAGAAGGACTAAGAATTGTTATAGAATTAAAAAATGAAGCAAATCCTAATCGTCTTTTGAATCAGTTATATAAATACACAGAATTAGAAAAAAATTTTTATGCCAACATTCTGGCATTAACAGAAAAAGGACTGCAACCCCAGGTTTTATCTTTAAAAGATTTACTTTCGGAATATATTAATCATCGTAAAGAGATAGTCTTTAAACGAACCCAATTTTTGCTTAAAAAAACAGAGGAAAGAGCTCATATTTTACAGGGTTTGGCAAAAGCTTTAGAATATATTGATGAGATTATTCAACTAATTAAAAAATCTGAAAGCCGGGATGATGCCTTTAAAAAATTAATTTCTAAATATAAATTTAGCGACATTCAAGCAAATGCAATTTTAGAAATGAAACTTTCCAGTTTAGCAAAATTAGAAAGAGAAAAAATAGCTAAAGAACTAGAAGAAAAACTTACTTTGATTAGCCAATATAGATTAATCATAAAAGAACCAAAGAGGATTCAAAACATTATAAAAGAAGAAGTAAACTATTTGAAAAATAAATACGGGGACCAGCGGAAAACTGAGATTCGCGATTATTTGCCGGAAACAGTTTCTGATGAAGATTTGATAGTTGATCAGCCGACTCTTGTAACTTTATCAAGTAAGGGCTACATCAAAAGAATCAATCCAAATACTATTAGAGACCAAAAAAGAGGGGGTAAGGGAGTAATTGCCTACGAGCCAAAAACTAGCGAGGATATTTTAACTCATCTCCTCTTTTGTTCAACTAAAGACGACTTGCTTTTTTTTACTGATTTTGGAAGACTTTTTAAATTAAAAGCCTTTGAGATAAGCGAAGCCCCAAGAACTTCAAGCGGAAAAACAATCCAAAACTATCTAAGTTTAAACAATAATGAAAAAGTAATTAGTCTTTTAAATATCCCCTCTTTAGAGAAAAACAAAAATCTCAAATATCTTATTATCGCCACTAAAAATGGCTTAATAAAAAAGACTCCTTTGACCGAATATCAAAATATCAGAAAAAATGGTATTCTGACTATTAAATTATCAAAAGGCGACAGTTTAATTGGCGCCCAATTTTCCACCGGTAACGATGATTTAATTCTTATAACCAAAAAAGGCCTTTCCATCCGCTTTAAAGAGAGTGAAATCAGAGCAATGAAAAGAGGAACAAGCGGAGTAATTGGAATGAAACTTCAAAAAGACGATGAAGTAATTGCTTTGATCCGCTCGGATAGAGATTTAAAATCCCAAATTTTAACTGTTAGCGAGAAAGGGTTTGGCAAAAAGACTCCTTTAAAAGATTATCGGCTCCAGAAAAGAGGTGGTAGAGGAATTAAAACTTATAAAATTACTCAAAAAACAGGACAATTGATAAAAGGTTCTTTAATTAAAGAAGAAGAATTTTTAATTATAGTTTCAGCATTAGGACAAACGGTAAAAATCAATCTCAACAGTATTCCCACTTTAAACCGCGCCACCCAAGGAGTAAAAATTATGAAACTAACTGAAAACGATAAACTAACTAGCATTACTTTATTTTAAAATTTTAAAAAATGGTATAATAACATGTAAGAAATAGTGGTGTTGTTTACACAATTTAATTAAGTTTTTAGAGTAAGAAAAATAAAAACCACCTTTAAATTTCTAAATCCTACATAAATTCAAAAATTAAATCTCAAAATGCAAAATGAAAATGTAAAATCCAAAATAAATTAAATAATTTTGAATTTTAAATTGTAATTTTGAGTATCTTGCTCGCCTAAGTCTTTGCTTTACAAAAATTGGGGCGGGTAAAATTGCAAGTTAAATTCCTTATTATGGCTTTTCTAAATCCGGAGGAAATTGTAAAACTGTTGCCTTTAAAAGAAGAAATGACCGTGGCTGATTTTGGCTGCGGAACTGGTTATTTTTCTTTGGCCATTGCTAAAGCAATAAAACCTCGCGGTCGGGTTATTGCCTTAGATATTTGGAAACCCTCATTAGAAGCCCTGGAATTTCGAGCAAAATTAGAGGGTCTTTTTAATATTATTGAACCAAAGTGGGCTAATCTTGAAGAAGAAAAAGGAAGCGGCTTGCCAAATAATTCGGTAGATTTAGTTTTAATCTCAAATATTTTGTTTGAAATCGAAAAAAAAGATATAATAATAGAAGAAGCAAAAAGAATATTAAAACCAGAGGGATATTTGGTTTTAATTGAATGGTATCCAGAAAAATTGCCAAATCGAGAAGTTCTCTTTCCAATAAATAAGGAAGAAGCGCTGCTATTGGTTGAACAAAACGGTTTTAAGCTCGAAAGAGAACTATCTTTAGGCGTAACCCATTATGGTTTCCTCTTAAAATTACCAGAATAATAAAAAACATGCCATTAACTCAGCACCAAAAAAAGATTACTTTTTTCAGTCTTTTGGTGATACTTATTATCGTAGGCATTGCTATTTTTGGAAAGAGAGGGCAACCTCAGCCGGCAGTTTTAGAAATATGGGGTTTTTTAGACCAACCGGAGATTTTTGCTCCTCTCATTAGTGACTTCCATCGTCTATACCCTCACATTTCTATCAACTATCGTTTAAAAGACTACCAGAGTTATCAAAACGACCTCCTTCAGGCTTTTGCCGATGACAAAGCCCCTGATATTTTTGTTGTTTTTGGTAATTGGCTACCAACCTATCTAAATAAAATTTCTCCCCTTGACCTTAGTAAAGACAAAACTCTGAATTTAAAGTATATTTTAGAAAATTATCCGGAAATTGTTTCAAAAGAAACGATAATCAACAATCAATATCTTTTAGGAGTTCCACTTTCAATTGATACTCTCGCCCTTTTTTATAACCGTGACATTTTCAATTATTTCAATATTGCATTGCCGCCAAAAACCTGGGAAGATTTAATTTCTCTCATTCCTATTCTCAGGACAACCGACCAAAATAATAATTTAGTTCGGTCCGCAATCGCTCTAGGAACTCATAATAACGTTAGATGGAATACCGATATTTTAAGCGCTTTAATGATGCAATTTGGCAGCGAGATTGTAGATTCAGAAAATAAAAAAGCGATCTTTGATTATAAACCGCAGACCGGTAATACTTTTAAAACATTCGGAGAAGAGGCTTTGGAATTTTATCTTCAATTTGCTGATCCAAAAAATAAAAATTATACTTGGAATAATAATTTTCCTGATTCTCTTCTTTCCTTTAGCAGGGGGAGAGTAGCGATGACAATTGGTTATGCTCAAACCTTAGATTTCTTAAAAGAACAAAATCCCCAATTAAACTTCGGAGTTTCCAATCTACCAAATTTTTCGAATTCTCCTTATAAAATCAATTATGGGACTACTATTAATTTAGTAGTCAGTAATCGCTCAAAAAATTCTCAAGCAAGTTGGCTTTTCTTGAAATATTTGACCCAAAAAGAAGCTGCTGAAAAGTACTTCAACTTAACTAAAAGACCACCTAGTTTGAGAGTTTTGATTTCTCAATATTCAAATGACCCGACAGTTGGTATTTTTATTTCCCAATCTCTTACCGCTAAATCCTTTTATCAATTTAATTTCTTAAAAATAAAAGAGATTTTTGAGGAAATGATTTATGCGGCAAGTATAAAAAAAATGAAACCATCAGAAGCAGTTAATAATGCTGTTTTAAAATTTAACTTTGAATGGGGACAAATAAGTAAAAACTTTTAAAAATGAATCATCATTACAAAAAAATAAATCTCGAATTAATATTTATTATTCTGTTGGTTACTTTTTCCCTGGGAAATATTATTCAGGCAAAAGGGTTAGTCCCTTGCGGCGGCCCGGAAGAAGAAGAATGCACTGCCTGTCATCTTTTGGTTTTAGTCCAGAATGTTGTTGATTTTGTTATAAAAGGCGCTATTTTTATCTGTATTGTTCTAATTATTTACGGAGGATTTCGCTGGTTATTTTCTTTTGGCAAACAAGAAAATATTGTTGCTGGCCAAAAGGCTATTTTAAATGCTATTATAGGACTAGTAATCGTCTTAGTTGCTTGGTTAATTGTTAATACTATTTTCTGGTTAATAGCCTATGTAGGCGGAGAAAACTATACTGGCAGTTGGTGGCATTTAGAATGTCAATAAGTCATAAACCTAAAATAAAAATATGAAATTAACAGCTTCTAAAATCAAAATTGTATTATTTTCTATCCTATTAATGGGGCTAATAATAAGTTTTTCTGGTAAAAAAACATGGGCAAAGGATTGTTCTGATGAAGGGGTTGGCTATGCCTGCAGAGACCCTCGTTCCTGCGAACCAGGCACAGAAACCTCTTTCCTTTGTTCTCCTGCTGAATATGTTTGTTGCAAGAAAATTAAAGATTGCTCTGAATACGGAACTGAATATGGCTGTTATTTCTATGATGATTGTAATACTTCCACCATCGTTAACGCGCTTTGCGGAGGTAGTTTAGGTGGTTCAAAAGTTTGTTGTAAAAAATCAAGCACAGCCGCAAGTGGTGGCTTGACTTTCGAAAATCCATTGGGACAAACTTCTGATATTTGGGAGTTAATAATAAAAATCATTGATTTTATTTTTAATGTTGCTGTTTTTGTAACTGCTATTATTATTGTCTATGCTGGTTTTCTTTTTATTACTTCTAGCGGCGAACCAGAAAAACTCAAAACCGCGCAAAAAGTTCTTATTTGGGCATTAATAGGTTTTGGTTTGATTTTACTCGCCAAAGCCATCCCTCCTTTTATTTATGAATTTCTTACAGGAAAGCAAATGGAAACCACTAATACAAATACAACTGCTATAAACTGCAGCCGATGCAGCAATATCTATCCCTGCCGTTGGGCTAAATGGACAGTTCCGCCTTATACTTGCCATAGTAATGATCCTCAAAAATGCTGCGGAGAGGATCCAGTAAAATTAAAAATACCAGTGCAATATAATATAAATGATACCTGTACAGAACTATGTTTAAAAAAGGGACAAATTTGTGAAGCGGGTGAATGTGTCTCCCCTTAATCAGAAACAATAAAATAAGTCTTATACTCAAAAGATTTGACTTCGCAAGCAAACTTTATTAAAATAATAATAGAAGGTCGAAAAATAAAAATTAATAATTAAGATGAAAAAAATTATTCCTTTGGCTTTAATTCTGGTCCTGCCCCTGTGTGCCTTTGCCGATAGCAACGAATTACCTCTCGGACCAATACCTAGTACAAGCTTCAATGTCTGGGAATTGCTGATAAAAGCCTTAAACTGGTTTTTTAATATAGTGATTATTGTTGCCGCAATCTTTCTTGTTTATGCTGGTTTTACCTTCATTACTGCAGGGGGTGATCCGGAAAAAACAAAAAAGTCTTTAAATATCGTTATCTACTCTCTAATTGGGGTAGCAATTGCTATTTTGGCAAAAGCCCTTATTAATTTTGTTAGTCAAATGCTCCTCAATAAACCTCTATTCCAATAGTTATAGTTAACACATAGTTAAACACAAGGGGTCAAAATTTACCCCCTCCTTTTAAAGGAGGGGGTTTTCATTAAGGATTATTTGGTGCCCTCGAGAGGAGTCGAACCTCTAACCCAAAAGGGATAGCGCTCTAAACGCTACGCGTATACCAATTCCGCCACGAGGGCCTAAAACTCCCTCTAAAAGAGGGAGTTGAGTTATTCTTCGGAAATTCTTACAATTTTTTCCTTAGTTTTTTCTAATTTTGGCAACCTGACAGTTAAAAACCCATTCTTTAAGGTAGCCTTCACCTCATCAGCGTTTATTTCTTTTGGAAGAATCAAAACTCGAGAAAAAGGTCCCCAAAAACATTCTTTATAATAAACTTTCTCGATTTTTTCATCATCCTTTTTAACTCTTACCCCTTTAATTGTAATCATATCATTGGTAATTGAAATATCCAAATCGTTTATTTTTACCCCTCCAATTATCGCCTGTAAAACCAACTCCGTCGGGGTCTCATATAAATCAACTGCCAATTCCCCTTCTTCTTCGGTTGCCGGCCATTTTAAATTATTATTTACTTCAATTTTTTCTTCAGCCATATACTTAATTTAGTTATAATTTTAAATTTTTATATGTATCGAATTGGCTTTTCTATTTGTTTTAAAATATCAAAAGCCCAAAGGAGAAATACTGCGGCTAAAAACAAAACTAAACTTAAAAAGAGAACTAATTCGCCACCAAATAATATAATAGCAAGATTAAAGAACCAATGCAAGAGAATACTCAAAAATATTCCCAAATAAAGATAATTTTTTTTTCCTTTCAAAAGTCTTAAAGCCCAAAAATAACCGATAATTCCTGAACTTAAAGTATGAAGTAAATTAGCACCAATAAATCTTAAACTTAAAACACTCATCGCATTTAGAAGATAACCACCATTTTTTATCCCCTCGTAAACCACTAAAATGTTTTCCACCACTCCAAAGCCTAATGACAGAATAATCAAATAAATCATCGCATCAATTGCTTCGTCAAAAAATTTGTTTTTTCTTAAAATAAGCGCAGTACTAAAAAATTTAGCTAGTTCTTCAATAACAGCAATTCCCAGATAAACAATGATAGTCATAAAAAGTGAAGCAGCCGCTTCTTCGTAGCTAATTATTTTAAGATAAAAATTTTCCAAAAAATAAACTAAAGGGGTGATGAGCATTCCTAAAAGAAAAAGAATTAAAATCCATCGTTTGGGCTCTGGTTTTTTTATATCCTGCCAAAGGAAAAAAATTAGCCATAGACCAACAGGTAAAGCACCGAAAATACTAGAAATGATTAAAGTTAAAGAGGCCATTTTTCAACAATTAAAGGGTTTTTCTTTTTAAAAGGAATTTTTTGCCAAAGGTATTCAGTTAAAAATGGCATAAATGGGTGAAGCAAAACCAGTAAGTCTTTAAAAATAAAAACTAAAACATATTCTGCTCTTTTTTTTTCTTTCCTGTTTTTTAACCTTGGTTTCATTGCTTCAACTATTTTATCAGCATATTTATGCCAAATATAGTGGTAGAGAGTCTCAGCCGCTAAAGAAAAACGATAATTATCCAGATAGAAGGTTACCTTTTTTTTAATTTGCTGAAATTCTTTCAAAATTTGTTTATCTTTCGTTGAAAGTTTTGGTTTTTTTAAAGAAAAATCTTTGACAGATAAAAGGAGAAAACGACTAAGGTTGTAAATTTTATTGGCGAAATTACGATAACCTTTAATTTTTTCTTCTGAAATAATAATATCGCTTCCGGCGCTGTTTCCTACAACCAACGCCATCCTTAAAGCGTCAGTCCCATAAATTGAAGCAACATTTAGAGGGTCAATTACATTGCCTTTTGATTTTGACATTTTTTGCCTATCTTTGTCTCTGACTAAACCATGAAGATAAACAGTTTTAAAAGGCACTTTTTGAGTCTTGTAAATTCCCAGCATTATCATTCTTACTACCCAAAAAAACAAAATATCCCAGCCAGTCTCCATTACTGACGTTGGATAAAATCTGTTAAAATCATTTTTTTTAGTTGTCAAAAGAGTGGCGTAGGGCCACTGGCCAGAAGAAAACCAAGTATCTAGAACATCTTCATCTTTCTTTATATTTTTACTTCCGCAATAAGGACATCTTGAAATCCTTTTAGAAGGCGAGACAATAATTCCTTCTTTCTTTTTGCACAAATCGTTTTTTCCATCTAAACAATAAAAAACTGGAATCTGAATTCCCCAAGAAATCTGGCGTGAGATATTCCAATCTTTTAAATTATTCATCCAATGGTAAAATACTTTTTCAAATTTTTTTGGAATAATTTCAATTTTGCCAGTTTTAATTGCTTCAACTGCCAAATCTCTTAAAGATTTATTATTTTTTCCAAAAGGTTTTGAGACACTAATAAACCATTGGTCCATTATCATTGGCTCAATTGTAGTGTTACATTTATAACAATGACTAACTTCATGAACATAATCTTCTGCTTTTTCTAAAGCCCCTATTTCTTTTAGAATTAGAATTGTTTTTTCTCTGGCCTCTTGAACTTTTAATCCCTTCAGAGGACCGGCTAATTCATTAAAACAACCATCAAAATTCAATGTTTGTCTCATTTCTAAATGATTATCTTTGGAAATTTCAAAATCTAAAGCATCATGAGCCGGGGTAATCTTTAAAACTCCGGTTCCAAAATCTATATCTACCCTTCTGTCGCCAATAACTGGAAGGTTTCTTTTTAGAATTGGTTCTATTACTTCCTTTCCAATAAAATTTTTATATCTTGAATCTTTGGGATTAACCGCAATTGCCATGTCGCCGACAATTGTTTCAGGCCTAGTAGTCGCCACCGTAATGAACTTAGTCGGATTATCTTTAAATTTATATCTGACAAAATAAAGTTTACCTTTTTCCTTTAAATATTTTACTTCTAATTCGGAAAAAGCAGTTTTATGTTTTGGGCAATAATTTACAATCCTTTTGCCACGATACAATAATTCATCTTGATACAACTCCTCAAAAGTCTCATAGACAATTTTTATAATATCTTTATCTAAAGTGAATTTTTCTCTTGTCCAGTCGCAAGAAGCCCCCAAAAGTTTTAATTGTTTTTTAACTATTTTTCTATTCTTTTTGGTATATTCCAAGATTGCTTTGTAGAACTCCTCTTTTGTCATTTCAAAACGGGATTTTCCTTCTTTCTCTAATTTTTTTTCAAACACAACCTGGGTTTCAAAGCCGGCATGATCAGTCCCGGGCAACCATAAAGTAATTTCTCTTTTTAAGCGGTGATAGCGGATCATAATATCTTCAAGAGTAACAAAAACCGCATGACCGATATGAAGAGGGTCGTTAGCATTAGGCGGAGGCATAATAATAGAGAAGGCCTTATTAGATGGATTAAAAGGAAGTTTATCAGGGTTAAAATAACCTGTTTTTTCCCAAAGGCGATAAATTTTCTTCTCTATTTTCTGCGGCTGATAAATTTTTGGAAGCATAAGGTATTAAAATTTTCTATTACTAATAGCATCTATCTCTCGCCAATCCTCTTTCTTATTTAAAGACTCAAAAAATCCAGCTAATGCTATCATTATAGCATTATCAGTACAATATTCTAAAGAAGGAGAAAAAAAATTTATTTTAATTTTTTCATTTTTAATAGTTTCTTTTATTTTTTCTCTTAATCGTAAATTAGCCGAAACGCCGCCGCCAATAATTAAAGTTTTAACTTTAAAATCTTTTACTGTCTTAAAAGTTTTTTTAACCAAAACATCAGTAATCGCTTCTTCGATTTCATAGGCAATAGCTGGAATTAGTTTTTCCTTTTCTTCTTTTTCTAATTTTTGCCAAAAATATAGAACTGCTGTTTTCAACCCAGAAAAAGAAAAATCATAATTATTTTGACTCAACATTGGCCTAGGAAATTCTATTTTCCCTGTTTCTGGTGATATTTTGGATTTTGCCTTCTTTCTTCTCTGTTTTTGGGATAATTGAGAAATAATTGGGCCGCCGGGATAACCTAAATTTAAAATTCTGGCAGTTTTATCAAAGCACTCGCCAGCTGCATCGTCTAAAGTTTCGCCAATAATTGTATAATTATTTATTTTTTTACAGTAAACAAGCAAAGTATGACCTCCAGAAACAATTAAAGCAATTAAAGGAAAAAGTGAGTTTAAATAAGAAAGAGAAATTTTTTTCTTTTTTTTGGTAGGGGGTAAAAGAAAACTAAAAAGATGGCCAGACAAATGGCTGACTCCAATTATCGGTTTATCAAAATACCAAGATAAAGTTCTGGAAAAATTTACTCCAATTAAAAGCGCGGGGATCAATCCCGGACCGTTAGTAACCGCCACTAAATCAATATCTTTTTCTACTGATAATTTTTCTTCTCTAATTAATTTTTTAAAAAGGAAGGGTAAGTTTTTATAATGTTCCCGACTGGCTAAAATTGGCACTACTCCTCCATATTTCTCATGAATTTTAACCTGACTCACTAATAAATTACTGATTGGCTTAATAAAAAAATCGGCTTTTATTTTTGTAACTTCTAAAAGTCCAATTGAAGTTTCATCACAAGAAGTTTCAATTCCTAATATCAACATAACAAAAAAGTGGCGTTAATGGGATTTGAACCCATGTTACGGGATTGAAGGCCCCGTGTCCTAACCAGACTAGACGATAACGCCGATACGTTAGCAAATAATAACTATTTTTTGAGAAAAAATCAACCCTGCACCTAAAAAACTAGTTTTGTCAAAAACAATAATATTTAGTTAGTGTTACTTTAGGATTTTAATGAAACTAATTACATTTAAATCTTTTACAAATTCATTCCCCACTCTTATGAGATTGATTTTATCAAATATACCTTTAGTATTTATCTTCTAAAGGCGCGAGGTAAATTTGTTTATCTTTTATAGGTGTGGAGTCAACCCTTCCATCTACTCTACTAAAACTGCTTTAACCGCCACTCTTTTAGATGCTACTCCTACTGGCCAACAACTTTGAAGAATTAAAACTTTTTGACTGGAAGGAGGAAAAATGGTTTCGGTTGTCTCCTGCCCCTTTGGCCAAGGAAGAAAAATCTTTTTATCTTCAACTCTAAATGTTAATAATCTATTCTCCCAAACTACATAAATCAAATCTCCTTTTTGAAATTCATTAAGTAGAGAAAAAACTGATTTATATCTCCCTGGCTCCCAAGGGTATTGGCTTGAATGACCAATAATAATGGAATATCCTTCGCCTGGATTACTCGATCCAGGATAAAGTACTACTCCTTTTTTTAATTCCTGATAAATCAACTTTAGATCAAACTCAGAAACACTAATAATTGGTGCTTCAATATCAAATTTAGAAAGAATCAGAGTGTTGTTTTTATATTTTAAAATCGGCTCTTGAAAAATAAGAATCGGAGAAATAGTGATTGGCGGAGTTTCTAAATTGTCTAAAGTAGTAGTTGTTTTTGAGACTAAAAAATTTGGGGGTCTACTAATCTCATTTTTTATCCAAGTAAACAATTGTTTTATCTTATACTGACTAATGGAAATAAAGGCTAAACCATTGAAAATACAAAAGAGAACTACAAAAATCCCTATAAAAATAAAAAGAAACAATTTTAATTTCTTGAGCATACTGAAAAGATTAATTCTTCTACTATAAGCCACTCTATCCTAAATGTCATCCTAAATGTCCAAATTTTTCACTTTTTGGGCATAGGCCTGAATAAAAGTTTTTCTTGGTAGGACTTCTTCCCCCATTAAAATATCAAATAATCTATCTGCCTCTTCTGCGTCCTCAATAGTTACTTGTTTTAATATTCTTTTTTTGGGATCCATTGTTGTTTCCCATAACTGCTCTGGATTCATTTCCCCTAAACCTTTATAGCGCCCAATGTTCAAACCAAGAGTTTTTTCTTCGTTGGTATCCTCGGTTGATTCAGCTTCGAGTATTTGACCATCTTCATTTTCTTCCACTAATTTTAATTTAATAACTCTATTTTTTTGTTCCTTCTCTTTTTTGTTTTCTTTATCTCTAAAATCTCTAATAATTTTGTCTTTTTCCTGATCAGTATAAGCATAAAATATTTCTTTTCCCTTCTGAATTCGATAAAGAGGAGGTTGGGCAATATAAAGATACCCTTGTTCAATTATCGGTTTAAAGTAACGAAAGAAAAAAGTTAAAAGCAAAGTCCTAATATGAGCGCCATCACTATCGGCATCGCTCATAATAATAATCTTATGATAGCGAAGCTTGCCTAAATTAAAATCCTCACCGATTGTCGTTCCTAAAGCAATGATTAAAGACTTTATCTCTTCAGAAGCCATCATTCTATCAAATCTGGCTTTTTCCACATTTAAAATTTTTCCTCTTAAAGGCAAAATCGCTTGGTAATTTCTGTCCCTTGCCAACTTCGCGCTGCCACCAGCACTCTCACCCTCAACAATAAAAAGTTCCGAATTCTCGGCTTTTCTTGAAATACAATCTGCTAATTTTCCTGGTAAAGCTGCCCCTTCAAACGCTCCTTTTCTTAAAATGTTTTCTCGAGCTTTTTTTGCTGCTTGCCTTGCCCGTGAAGATAATAAACATTTTTCAATGATATTCTTTGCATCCTCTTTGTTTATTTCTAAATATTCTTTAAAACTTTCATTCATTATCTTTTCTACTGCTAAACGAGCTTCCGGATTACCTAATTTTGCCTTTGTTTGCCCCTCAAACTGAGGTTCTTTCAATTTTATACTGATAATCGCCATTAATCCCTCTCTAGTATCTTCCCCTGAAAAACCACTATCTTCTTCTTTTAAAAATCCTTCACTTTTAGCATAATCATTTAAAACTCTGGTTAAGGCAGCCCTAAAACCAGTTAAATGCATTCCTCCTTCAGGGGTATGAATATTGTTTGCAAAAGAAATCTCTAAAGTTTCTTGATCTTCAATATAAACTAAAGCAATTTCTATTAAAATATTATCTTTTTCCTGAGAGATATAAAAAGGAGTTTTGACTATCCATTTATAATCTCTCGCCAGATACTGAATAAATGCCTTTATCCCGCTTTCAAAATGAAAGGTATAGGACGGAACTAAAGTTTTATTCCGATAATCTTTTATCTGAATTGTTATCCCTGGAGTTAGATAGGCTTGTTCGCGCAAGTGGTCCAAAATTTTTTTTAAGTCAAAATTTATTTCTTTAAAAACATCTGGATCTGGCTCAAAAGTAATTTTTGTTCCACTTTTTTGGCATTTACCATTTTTCATAACTTTTGTGATTGGCTTTCCCCGAGAATACTCTTGTTTATACAAAGTGCCATTTCGGCAAATTTCAGCAATTAAATGTTTGGATAGGGCATTAACGACAGAAACCCCTACTCCATGTAGACCACCAGCCACTTTATAAGACTGCCCGCCAAATTTTCCACCGGCATGAAGAGTACACATGACAGTTTCTAAAGCTGACTTTTTTGTTTTCGGATGGATATCAACGGGAATTCCGCGACCATCATCGGTGATTGCTACTTTGTTTTTATCTAAAATTTCCACTAAAATATTTTTCGCATATCCACTAGTTGCTTCGTCAATAGAATTGTCAACGACTTCCCAAACTAAATGATGTAAACCTTCCAAGCCGGTTGAACCGATATACATTCCCGGCCTTCGTCTTACAGGCTCTAATCCTTCCAACACATAAATATCTTTAGCAGTATAAGAGGAATACTGATCAGAATCAGCAGTACTTTTTATTTCTTTTTCTTGTATCTGATTTTTAATTTTGTTCTTGTCGATTTTTGTCATTTTTTTTATCTAATAACAGCGTTAATTGTTTTTAACTTTCTAATAATTTTTTCCATTTCTCTGTCAACCTCTTCCGAAGTTAAAGTCTTTTTTAAAGAATAAAAAGTTAGATGAAAAGCTAAACTTTTTTCCTCTTTACCAATATTTTCACCAGTATAAACATCAAATAAATCTATCTCTTTTAAATATTTTAAAGGAAGAGACTTAATTGTTGAAATAACTTTTGCTATTGATACATCTTCTTTTACAATCAAAGACAAATCTCTTTTAATTAAGGGGTATTTTAAAAGAGGACTGAAAACTACATCTTTCAAAATGAATTTTTTTAAAGATTGAACTTTAATTTCCCAAAAAGCCACCTGGCCGTCAATATCATATTTTTTTAGCAACTCGTTTTTAAAATAACCAACAACGCCAATTTTTTCTTTTTCTAAAATAATTTCTCCTCCTTTTTCTAAAATTGCAGAGTACTTATTATTCTTGGAAAAATTCTTAAACGAATATTTTCCATTTTCTATTTTTAATCTTGAAAAGGTGCTTTCTATAATTCCTTTCGCCTCAAATAAAAGATTTTTTTCTTTAGCCGCAAAAATGACGCCAGCAAAAACTAATTCTTCTTTCAAATTATTATTTTCTTTGAAATAAATATTATTGATTTCAAAAAGACCGAACTTATCCTCAAATCTAGAATTATCTTTTATATTTTTTAAGAAATTCAAAGCGAAAGTTGGTCTCAAAAATGCAAAAAGCTCACTTACTGGATTTAAAACCTCAATAATACAATTTTTACGATTATTCAAAATTGATTCTACTTCGTTTTTTGAAACGAAAGAATAGTTATATGTTTCGTATAAATTAAAAGATTTTATTATATCCTTTAATTTATTTCTTATAAGCCACTTTTCATCTTCTTTTTTAAAAATCAATTCTGCTTTTGGCGGCTTGCTTAAAATACTGTTAAAGCCTATCAATCTTAAAACTTCGCCAATTACATCTTCTTTAACAAAAATATCAGTCCTTAAAGAAGAAATTAATACCAAAATCCCATTCTTTTTCTGTTTAAAATTAAATCCTAATAATGATAAATTTCTTTTTATTAGTTTTTGGGAAATTTTAAAGCCGGCAAAATTATTAAAGGCATTAAAACTTATAAAAATTTCTTTCCTTGGTGATTTAACGATTTCTTTATCTATCTTTCCTCTTAAAATTCTTCCTCCTGCCAATTTTTGAATCAAATTAGTGGCTAGATCTAAACTATAATCAGTTAAATCTCTAGATAAATTATGCTCAAATCTATACGAAGCATCAGTCTTTAAATTTAGCTCTTGCGAGGTTTTTCTAATAATCTCTGGAGAAAAATTGGCGCTTTCAATTAGAACCATTTTTGTCTCTTTATCTACTTCGGCGAATTTTCCCCCTTTAATTCCAGCTAAAGCCAGAATTTTCTCTGAATCAGTAATTAAAAGTTGATTATCTTTTAAATCGTAAAATCTATTATCTAAAGTTAGAATTCTTTCTCTCTTTCTAGCCAAACGAATAATAATTTCTTTCTTTGGCGGTTTTTTATTATTAAAAGCAACTTTCTGAAAATCAAAGACGTGAAGAGGTTGTCCTGTTAAAAGCATTGTATAATTTACCGCGTCAACGACATTGTTTATTGGACGTAGGCCGCATTCTTTTAAAATTCTTTTAAGCCAGGATGGTGATTCTTTCACTTTCAGCCACCAAATTGCCTTCATTTCGTATCGCCGGCAACTTATATCTTCAATTTTTACCTCTACCCAATCTTTTACCATAGGCATTTGTTTATTTTCTTTTACTTTTACGACTGGAAAAGTGAAATTTTTTCCTAAAATGGCAGCAATTTCTTTTAAAAGACCAAAGTGGCCACTGCAATCTGAGACTCTATTGGGTAATAAATCAATTTCTAAAATTGGCCTTTTTTGATAATAATTAACTTTAGTTTCAGCCAAATGCATTGTCAAAAGTTCCGCCAATTTTTCAGGCGATTCTTTAAATTCAAGATTTTTTTTCAAAAGATTGTATGAAAAACGCAACATAAATAAAATAAATTTATATTGATTTAAAATTGTCTCAGAAATCTGATATCCGAAGAGGCAAATAGTCTGATATCTGAAATTTTATATTTTATCATTGCAATTCGTTCTACCCCTAGTCCAAAAGCGAAACCTTGAAGGTTTTTGTTTCTGTAACCAACTGTTTTATATAAATCAGGATGAACCATTCCCGCACCCATAATCTCCAACCATTTATCTCTATTCCCTTTTGAGTTAATCTTTATATCAACTTCTACTCCTGGAGTCACAAAGGGAAAATAACTTGGCCTAAATCTAATTAAAATATCATCTTTAAAAATCGCCTTTAGAAACTCCTCAATAATAAATTTAAAATTTGAAAAACTGACAACTTCCGAAACCATTAACCCCTCAACTTGATGAAATTGAATTTCATGTGAAGTATCCGTCGCCTCATGACGAAAAGTTTTTCCGGGCACGATAATTCTAAAAGGCGGCTCATGTTTTTCCATATACCTAATTTGCATTGGGCTGGTATGAGTTCTCAAAAGCAATCTTTCTTTTTGATTTCTTTCTGCCGGTTTTATCCACAAAGTATCCCACATATCTCTAGCTGGATGATTTTCAGGAATTCTCAAAGCGTCAAAATTATAATATTCCGTCTCAATTTCTGGCCCTTCAACAATTTCAAATCCTAAATTTTGAAACACTCCAACAATTTCTTTTAAAACTGAACTAATGGGGTGAAGGTGACCAATTTCTTTTTTAGTCCCAGGTTGAGAAATGTCAAAATATTCTTTCTTTATTTGCCTAGTGGGGAAATTTTTTTCTTTTGCCTTAAAGAGTTCTGTTAAAAATAGACGAGTTGCTTGACATTTTTGGGCTTCTTTTTTTCTTTGCTCCAGCGATAATTTTTTTAAATTATCAAAAAATAAAGAAAGGTCGCTTTTCCGGCCTAAATATTTAATTCGCCAATTTTCTAAATCTCTAATATCCTTGACTGTTTTTATTTCCTTCTCTGCTTCTTTTTTAATTTCTTCTAAATCCATAGCTAATGTTTAAATTTTACTCTAAATTTGTCATTTTTTCAAGTTAGTTTTATTTGAAAAAATCATTAAAAAGCGATATAATAGAAATAACTACGTATAATCCAAGACTTTGAATCATGAATTAAGTATCTAGTATTTATAATTTTGAGTTTCTTAATTGTATGTCTGGACATTCTAAATGGGCAAAAGTTAAATATCAAAAAGCGCAAAAAGACCCAAAAAAAGGCCAGGCTTTTTCTAAAGTTACCAATTTAATTACAGTAGCTGCTAGAAAAGGAACAGATGTTGAAAGCAATCCAAAATTAAGAATTGCGATTGAAAAAGCAAAAGAATTAGGAATGCCAAAAGATAATATTGAAAAGGCAATAAAAAGAGGGTCTGGTGATTCTTTAGAGGAAAAAAATGTTGAAGAAATTTTAGTTGAGGCTTATGGTCCCCAGGGAGTAGCTTTATTGATTCAGGTTGTCACTGATAATAAAAACCGCACTTTAGCTGAATTACGGCACCTTCTAAACGAAAACTCGGCTAAATTGACTGAGGGAGGAACTGTAAAATATCTTTTTAAAGAAATGGGGAAAATTTTGGTTGACAAGAAACTTTGGAATGACGATTTTGCCTTATTCTCAATAGAAAATGGCGCTCAAGAAATCAAAGAAGAAGATGAACAAATCGCTATTTATTCCGATTTGTCCAAATTTAATGATTTAAAAAGATTTTTGGAAACCACTCTAAATCTAAAAGATTTAAAAACAGAAATCGAGTTTGTGCCGGACAATCTTATAGAAATTAAAGATCAAAAAACAATTGAAGAGTTGGATAATCTTTTTTCTGCTTTGGCTAATTATCCTGATGTTGAAGAGGTCTATTCAAATGTCAACTATTAAGCTTTATTATGATAATTTTAGGCTTAGATCCAGGAACTACCAGAGTTGGGTTTGCAATTATAAAAACTACAAAAGACAATGTTAAGCCAATCCATTACGGCTGTTGGGAAATAAAAGAAAAAGAAAAAGGGAAAAAGTTGGTAACTTTAGAAAAACTTTTAAATAGATTAATAAAAGAATACAAGCCAGAATTGGCAGCCGTAGAAAAAATTTTCTTTTTTAAAAATGCAAAAACCGCGATGTCTATTAGCGAAGCCATTGGAATCATTTATTCTGTTCTCTATAAAAACCATCTTGCCCTTATTGAATTATCCCCTTTAGAAATAAAACAAAATCTTATTGGTTATGGCCGAGCAGAAAAAAAAGATGTCCAAAAAATCATTCAATTTTATTTTTCTTTTAAAGAATTACCGACTCCTGACGATACAGCTGATGCGCTCGCTGTTGCTTTAGCCGGTTTAAACAAAGTACAATGTTTAAAAAATTAGTCACCTTTTTTGCCGCTCTTATTATAATCATTCTGATTGTTTCAGGTCTGACTTTTTCTTATCTTTCAAAAGACCTACCTAATCCAGCTGATTTTTCAAAACGAGTAGTCAATCAATCAACTAAAATTTATGATAGAACCGGAAAGGTTCTCCTTTACGAAATTCATGGCGGCGAAAAAAGAACAGTAATCAGTAGTTTTGACGATATCTCCCCCTATGTTATAAAAACTACTTTAGCCGCTGAAGATCATACTTTCTATTCTCATCATGGTTTTGTTTTAAAAGGGATTATTCGCGCCTTATTCAATAATCTTTTTAAAAAAGGAAGCCTTCAAGGTGGTTCAACTATTACCCAGCAATTAGCAAGAAACGCTTTTTTAACTTTAGATAAAACTTTATCCAGAAAAATCAAAGAAGCAATTTTAACAATCCGTTTAGAAAGAAGCTGGAATAAAGACCAAATTCTTTTAGCCTATTTAAACCAAGTTCATTATGGCTATAATGTTTACGGAATTGAAGCTGCTAGTCAATTTTATTTTAATAAATCAGCTAAAGATTTAACTCTGGCTGAAGCCGCTTATTTAACAGCCTTAATAAAAGCGCCTGGCTATTATTCTCCTTATGGTTCGCATCTTAGTGATTTGGAAGCTAGAAAAGAATATATTTTAGACTGGGCTTTAAAATTAAATTATTATTCTCAAGAAGAAATTAAAAAAGCAAAAACAGAAAAAGTAGTTTTTGCCCAGCCAAGTTTTGGCATTAAAGCCCCTCATTTTGTAATGTATGTTAGAGAAATGCTTTATGATAAATTTGGAGAAGAAGAACTAGAAAAAGGAGGTTATACTATTATTACCACTTTAGATATGAATCTTCAGATAATTGCCGAAGAATTAACAAAAAAATACGGAGATATTAATGAAAAAAAAGTTGGGGCAAAAAACTTGGCTTTACTGGCTGAAGAGCCAAAAACTGGTCAAATTGTAGCAATGGTTGGTTCAAGAGATTACTGGAATATAGAAGCCGAGGGAAATGTCAATGCCACCTTAAGCATCCGTCAGCCGGGTTCTTCTTTTAAACCGATTGTTTATGCCACTGCTTTTAAAAAAGGTTATCTTCCAGAATCATATGTTTTTGATACTGCTCTAGATGGAGTAAAAATGAATTTTTCAACTAACCCTTTAAACCCTTATTATGTGACAAATTATGATAATAAAACTAGAGGGCCGGTTACTTTCCGCCAGGCATTAGCCCAATCTTTGAATATCCCTTCGGTGAAAGTTTTATATTTAACCGGGATTGAAGATGCAATTCGGACCGCTCAAGATTTTGGCATTACTACCCTAACTGAAAAACCATCTTTTTATGGTTTAAGCTTGGTCTTGGGCGGCGGCGGAGTAAAACTCAATGAAATGGTTAATGCTTATTCGGTTTTTAATCAAGAAGGAATATATCATCCTCAAGTAAGTATTCTTAAAATTTTAAATTCAAAAGGCGAAACTATTTATGAATATCAAGAGGAAACAAAAAAAGTTTTAGAATCTCAAATTGCCAGATTAATCACTAGTATTTTATCTGATAATGAAAGCAGGGCGCCAGCTTTTGGCTATAACAGTCCCTTATATTTTCAAGGGGTTGATATAGCAGTTAAAACTGGAACAGACTCAGAATATCGAGATGCCTGGACCCTTGGTTACAGCAGTTCCCTTGCTCTTGGTGTTTGGGTTGGCAATAATGACCGCTCTCCAGTGGCTCCAACTGGTGCGCCAGGAATAATGGTAGCAGCTCCCTTGTGGCACGAGTTTATGGAAAAAAGTTTTAAATTTTATCCACCTTTAAAATTTTCGCCTCCCCTGCCTTATGAACCTAAAAGTTTAGCACCAAAGCCAATGATGGATGGGGAATACATAATAATTCGCCAATATAAAAATATTTCTACCGGTGAAATTAAGACTGTAAAAGAAATTCATTCAATTTTACATTATATTGACAAAAACAATCCTTTGGGCGCCTGTCCATCAAATCCTTTGAATGATCCTCAATATCTTTTATGGGAAATCCCGACCTTAATTTGGGCTGCACAGCATATCCCCAATTTTCAGACCGAATATAATCTGTCTTTAGGTGAAGGCTGGTACCCTTTAGACTGTGAAGCAATCGATACGGTCATTGAATTTGAAGATGTACCGAAAATAGAAATAATTTCCCCAAAAGAAGGAGATTATGCTTTAAGCGAGGTAAAAGTTGAGGCGAATATTATCGGCTCTCTACCTTTACAAGTGAATCTTTATTTAAATAATGTCCTTTTGGGTGAAATGAGCAAAAATAGTGACAACAATTTCTTTTATTTTCTTCCCTTCAATTTATTAAAAGAGCAAAATGAAATAAAAATTGAGGCTAAAGATAGCCTCGATCAAATAAGCACTGCTACGAGAATTTTCTTCAAACAACCATAGAACTCTTTGGAATTTTTAAAATAAACCTTTAAGCGCTCAAGGAGGGTACCAAAACATATAAGAAGTCGCTTTCTTCTTTCCCTCGAATTAAAACCGGGGTATTTTCTTTATTTAAGCCAAGAGACACCTCTTCTCCTCGCGAAGATTCTAACCCGTCTAAAAAGAAACGATAATTAAAACCTATTTCTAACGGCTCGCCTTTAATTTCAACAGAATCAAGTAAAGTTTCACTTTGACCTAAAGTTGGATCCTGGGCTGTCAAAATAACTTCCTTTTTTGAAGGATTAAACTTAAATTTTACCTCATTGACTTTTCCGCTAAAAATACCAATTACTTTAATAGCTTCTTTTAAGCTGGCTCTTTTAAAAATTACTTGATTTTCAAAATTAGTTGGGATAGCATTTTTAAAATCAGGATACTGAGCATTAATTAATCTAGAAATCAATCTTATATTCTCGGCAGAGAATTGGATTTGATTTGGATCGGGAGAAATAGTTATTATTTCTGATTCATCCTCTAATTTTTCAGTCAGCATTTTTAAAACCTCTTGAACAGTTCTCAAAGGAACTAGTGCCTCAAAATCTTCTTTTATGTTAGTCTTAATTTTTTCCAAAGGGATTGTTTTCACCGCCAAACGATATCTATCAGTGCCAACTAATTTAAACCCTTCTTTTTCTATTTTAAATAGAACGCTTGTTAATTCAGGAAAGTTGGCACTATAACCAACACTTAAAATTACTTGTTCCAAACCTTCTCTTAAAATTTCTTTATTAATCTCTATGTATTTATCAGTTTTTATTTGAGGGATAATTGGAAAATCTTCACTATTATATCCTTGAAAAATAGTTTTAAATTTTCCACTTTCCACTTTTAAATTATTTTCTTTTGCCTCAAGAATAATTTTTTCTTCTGGTAAATTGTTTAAAAAATTGCTAAAAGTTCTGGCAGGAATTACAACTTTTCCTTCTTTTTCCGTCTTTCCTAAAACACTTATTTCTGCTCCTATTTCTAAATCTGTCGCTTTAAGATGGATTTTATTTTTATTTGTTTCAATCAGAATATTGTTTAAAATTGGTAAAGTAATATTTTTACTAGTGATTCTTTCTGCAAGAATTACTGCTTTTTTTAAATTATCTGCCAGAGTAATAAATTTCATATTATTTATTTAATTATTATTTTTATTAAGAGGGTTACTTTTGGGGATAAATTAAATTTGTAAGCAGAAGAAAGATATTTTGAAAAAAATCCTTGAACAAGATGTGAATAACTTATTCAAAAGCACTTTATAAATTTTTTATATCTAGTTATGTTATATTTTATTTCCTATTTTTAATGTATAATTAGTCACCAGTTATAAACATCTTTTCTACTTGTTATACAATAAGTCTTTTAAGACAAAAACTTCTTGGGCAAAAACCGGATTTTTTTCTATTTCTTTGGTAATTTTTTTACAGGCATGAATTATAGTCGTATGATCGCGTTGCCCCATTTTTTCAGCAATATTGGTAAAGGCATAACCAAATTCTTCACGCAGAAGATACATAATAATTTGTCTTGGTTTAACTAATTCTTTCTTCCGGGAATGGCTTAAAATTTCTTCCTCCTTTAAATCATAAAAACCTGCCACTTTTTTTATAACTTTTTGGGGAGAAATATATTCATTTGGTTTGTTTAGAACAGAAGAAAGAATGTTTTTTGTTTCTTCTAGAGATATTGGTCTATTTAAAAGTTTTGCTTGAGCAATTAAGCGGTTCAGCCCCCCCTCTAGGTCGCGGATATTTTTAGGGATAGATTCGGCTAAAAAGTATAAACTTTCTTCTGAAATTAAATGTTGAGTTGGTTGATTTTTAGTTTTTAGAATTGCTAGACGGGTTTCTAAATCAGGATAACCAATATCAGCTGTCATTCCGCCTTCAAAGCGCGATCTAAGCCTTTCTTCAATTGAAGGGATTGCTTTTGGCGGCCTATCGGAAGTAAAGACTACTTGTTTGTTTTTCTGGCTTAAAGTATTGAAAGTGTGAAAAATTTCTTCTTGGGCTTTATCTTTACCGGCAATAAATTGAATATCGTCAATCAGGAGAAGATCTAAACTGCGAAATTTATTCTTAAAATTGCTCATTTTTTGTTCCATAATTGCCCTTACTAAGTCTTCAGTAAATTTTTCTGCACTAACATATAAAATTTTTGCTTTCTTTTTTTCTTTCTTTACTTTATTGCCGATTGCTTGTAAAAGATGGGTTTTACCCAGCCCTACTCCGCCATAAATAAACAGGGGGTTATATTTTGTACCTGGATTTTCTGTCACTGCCAGGCCCGCGGCATTTGCCAATTCATTATAAGAACCGACAATAAAATTTTCAAAAGTGTATTTTGGATTTAAATTTGTTTCTAAATCAATCGTCATTTCATAAAAAGCAGGTTGATTATCTAAGGCGAATGATTTTTTCTTAAAATGTTTTCTCGCCTCGTTTGCTTCTTCAAGATCAATTGGGTTAGCAGTAGGGGCGACAATATATTCAATTTTTTTTATACTTGGCTCTAGTTCTGTTAGAATTTGATAGATATTTTTGTGATATTTTTGTTCTAGCCATTCTTTAGCGAAATTTGAGGGAACGCCAATAAAAGCTATTCCATCTTTTATTTCTTTTATAAAGGAATTTTTAAACCAAGTTAAATAGTTGGCTTTTGAAATAGAGAGCCGTATTTCTCCTAGGGCTGCTTTCCAGAGTTCAGTCAAATCCATAATAGAATATTAATAATTTTCATTATAAATCTATTTCAAAATATAAGCAAAAGAAAATTAAATAGTCAAATTTATTTTTGGGGATAAGCTGTTGATAAGAAGTGAATAGGGGTAAAAGATTTTTATAGTTAGTTTGACCCTAAATAAAAATTATGATAAAATGGACGATATAAAAATTATGTCTAGAACTTATCAGCCAAAAAAGAAAAAAAGAGCAAAAACACACGGATTTTTAAAGAGAACAAAAAGCAATTCTGGAAAAAATATTTTGAAACGCCGGCGGCAGAAAGGAAGATTTAAAATCTCAGTTTAAAATGATTAGCAAAAAGCAACGACTTCCTTTATCTTCAATTTCAAATTTTTTTAAGCAAAGCCGAAGCAAAGAAAATGATTTTTTAAAAATTTTTTATCGCCAGAATAATTTAGGGTATAATCGTTTTGCGGTGATTGCGCCAAACAAAAATTTTCGGACTTTAGTTTTAAGAAACAAAACACGCCGTCAAGTAAAAGCAATTTTAAGAAATTGGGATAAAGAACGTCAATTTTTAAATTTAAAACCGGAATTTAATTTTGATTTGATTGTTTTGATTAAAAAACCACCTTCTAGAAATAAATTAATTTTGAAAAATTCGCTCCTTAACTTGCTTGAAAGTCTTAATAATTTTTAATGAAAAGTTTTTTATATCCTATTTTTTATCAGCCGCTTTTTAACCTCTTAGCGTTATTGAGTTTGCTTTTTAGCAGCAATTTAGGCTGGGCAATTTTTGTTTTAGCGGTTGGAATTCGTTTTTTAATGTGGCCCTGGTACGAGAAAATAACAATTTCTCAGAGAAAATTAACCCGTATTCAGCCTCAGATACAGGAAATCCAGAAAAAATATAAAGACGACCCAAAGCAGGCAAATCAATTAGTTTTTCAACTGTTTAAGGATGAAAAGGTTAATCCTTTTACCACCTTTGGGTTTGTTATTTTTCAACTTTTTTTGTTTATCAGTATTTTTATTCTCTTAACCGAACTGATTAAAACCGGTTGGAGTAACCATCTTTATCATTTTATGCCTCAAATTTCTTTAAATTTTATGTTTTTAGGCTTTAATTTGGCAAAACCAAATCTTGTTTTAGCGATTATCTATGTCGTCCTGGCGTTTACTGGCAGTTTACTCCAAAAAGAGACTAGCCAAAATAAAATTTTATTGTTTTTTCCCTTTATTTTTCTTTTGATTTATAAAAGTTTTCCCTCGGCTTTAATGGTTTTTTGGATAGGATTGTCTTTGGTGGATTTAATTCAAAGATTGCAATTAAAAAATATTAGTTGAATATGGAGATTGCTCCCATAAAAAGTTTTTTAGAAAATTTGCTTAAGACTGCCGGCTTTGCCGATTGTTTTTTAGAAATTAACGAAGATTATTCTGAAAAATTAATAAAGATTAATATTAGAACTCAAGATTCAGGATTATTAATTGGCAGAGGTGGAGAAAATTTAAAGGCTTTTGAAACAGTTCTTAATATTATCTCAAAAAAGTTAATCAAAGATTTCGATTGGCGCATTGTTTTAGATGTTAATAGCTATCGAACTATCTATGAAGAGAAATTGAGAGAATTTGCTCAAAAAGCCGCTCATAAAGTTTCAATTTCAAAAGAACCATTGGAACTGCCGCCAATGTCTGCAAAAGATAGAAGAATAATTCATTTAGAGATTGCTCTTCGCAGCGATGTTAAATCTGAAAGTACTGGTGAGGGAGATAAAAGATATATTGTTATAAAACCAGTAGAATAAAAATAACGCTTCAGGCGCTATCTGAAATTTTTCCTATTTACATTGACGATTTGCAACTTGAAGATGGAGATGAGGTTCATCCGCTAAAGTTGCATATGATCCATACTCATTATAAATATTTAAGCCAAGATTTTTTAACTGGGCATCTTTCATATTTTTAGGGCTGCACCAATCGCCCGCGTTTCCCATATTGCAGAGATATTCTGAGAATTTACCGAGGCAGGTAGTTACACTGACGGTACTATTTGATTTTGGGACAAGGGTTAAATCAACCGCTTTTCCTTTTTCATGACAAAAATAATTACTCGTACAGTAATAGTGGGCACGGATAAAAGGACCGATTTGAGAAAGTTGGCAACCAGGATTTGATTGCCAGTTTTCAAATTTATCATATATTCTTGAGATTGCTTCAAGTAGTTTAGAATCAATTGTGGTTTCAGGAAAATTTTTAACTGTATTATCAACATTTGAAGTACAACTATCAAAATGACCGGCGGTTTCAGCAGGAGAAATCAATTTTCCATCTCGAGTGTCTATAAGATCCTGTTCGGTCCAATTAATATTTGTTTTCATTGCCTTATTTACAAAACTATTGTAGAAAAAAGAGACTCCTAGTTGTCTACTTTTTGCGATTACCTCTTCAGCCAAATTACTCGGCTGGGGACTAATGCTAGTCGGAGGAGATATTCCTATTTCGGGCCTTCTTAAAATATCCGGATTAATGGTATAAAGTATTAGCCAGAAACCAAATAGCAAAATTAAACCAATAACAGCGTTAGTGATTGTTTCTTGGGCTGATTTTTGTTTTTTTGTATCTCCCCCGGAAATCATATATTGGATTCCACCTACAATAATCATCACAAAAGCCAAAATTCCACTGATTGAAAAGGCGGCTTGTATAATACGTGCTACTAAGTCTGATAAACTCATTGCTTCAAGTTGTTCTCCTTTTTTTGCTATTAAGGGAATACCAGTTTCAAATATATAAGGAATTTTTCTCATTTGAAATTTAATGTCTTCTGATTTGGCACAAATAATTTTTTCTTGAAAAGTATCCTCGTTTTCAATATACTCTATGTTGCAGACAGGATCTTCGTTCTCTGGACATTCGCAGGGAAATTCATTGTTTTTTGTGTATAAGCATAATTTGTTTTTGTCAGTATTTTTACGTCCTAAATAACCGTCTCCGCATTGGTCTTTAGCTATCGCTAGTTTTACTGTCATCGGTAAAATTAAAATTATTGCTAAAATTATAATTTTGGTATTTTTTTTCATATGATTTATTATAATTGTCTCTCTTTTATTTTTTGAATTTCTAGTATTTGAGCAGGATTAGAGGTGATAATTTGGTCTTCTGCATAAGAAGCCAGAACTTGGATTGCTGCATGTTTATCTTCGGCTAAAAAAAGTCCAGTTCCAACTGCTGCCTGTAAAAGAATTGCTTTTTCTTGTTCAGTGAGATTAAAAGCCCTCGCTAATATATCAATATTAGCTGGCGATTGTTTTAATAATAAAGCTAAAGATGAATTAGTTATTATTGGTTTGCCATATGGAGAGTTAAGCACATCTTCTATATCCTGAGTAATAAAGGTAACACCCATATAATACTTTCTTGCCCTTTTAACTAAACTAAAAAGAAAAGATGCGCTTTCCTCATATTTTAATAGCCACCATCCTTCATCAATGGCTGTTAATCTCTTTTTGAGATTTTTTCTGATTGCAGTCCAGATATAATTTAAAACAACATACATAGCAATTGGCCTTAACTCTTCTTCCAGATCTCTAATTCCAAAGACCACTAAACGATTATTAATGTCAATATTTGACTGTTGATTGAAAAAACCAGCGTAGGTTCCTTTTGTGTATTTGTAAAGTTTGGCTGATAGATCTCCTCCTCCCTCTATTCCTTTTAAAATTTCCTGTAAATCCTCAAGTAAAGGAGGAGTTTTGCTTTCGTTGATATTTTCTGGAAAAATATCCCTTGAAGCATAAGTTTGGACCAGAGCATTATCAAGAATAATTTCTTCTTGGGCTGACAGTCCTCCGACCATTAATTTTATTAGTCCAATAAGATTTAAAATATGGCTTCTGAAGACTTCTTCGTTTGTTTCGCCAGCAGTAACTATTGGTATTTCAAACGGATTAATGTGGTCATCCGAACCAACAGAAATTTTAAAATAGCTTCCGCCAATACTTTCTGTTAAATAGGCGTATTCGTATTCAGGGTCAATAATTAAGATATCTGTTCCTAAAAGCAAAGACCTTAAAATTTCTAATTTCACCGCATAACTTTTACCAGCGCCAGCTTGGGCTAAAACTATCATATTGGCATTTTGGAGAGTGAATCTGTCAAAAATAATTAAACTACTGTTATGCTGGTTTATGCCATAAAGAACTCCCTTGTTATCACTTAAATCAAGAGAGACAAAAGGAAATATTGTTGAAGCCGGTTGAGAGTTTAAAGGGTTAGTAATCAACAACCTATCAAGTTCTAAGGGAAGACAAGATTCAAAACCTTCGTACATTCGAAAAACAGCCGGCTTAGCATAAACCATTATTTGTTCCAACAAAGATTCAATTCTTTTTTCTGTTTCCTTTAACTTTTCTTTAGTGTCGGCATAAAAAGTAATATAAACTCCGACATCAAATAATTTTTCTTCTTGTTGTAAAATTAGATTCCTTAAATCTTCTATATTTTGGAGGGCAGTCTCAAGAAGAGGATTTCTAACCACCCCCCTTTCTGCTTCAATAGAAATTTGCGCCTGAATTTCGGCTGATTTTTTTCTTAACATTCTTAAAACTTTATTTGTATCTAAAGGATGAAAATAGACTGCAATATTAAAACTTTCATCAAGGTTGACCAAAGAAGAAAACCAATTACTGGCTAAATAATTTGGGTAGGTGAGGATAAATAAGGTGGAACAGTATCTATCACCCAATTTTATAAAATTTGGCGAGACTTCTAAACCAGCAGGGGCAATCAAATCTTGCAAAGTAGAAATAGCTTGACGATAATTAGCAGGGGATTCTCCTTTAGTTTGAAACAAATTGAAAGTAGCCATGTTATTTATTTTCAGATTCCTCAGCAGAAATAATTTCTTTTTCAGCAGAACTGGGATTGTAGAAACCAAAAAAAAGTTCGATTAATTCTCTTGTAGTTAGAAAATTGGTATTCAATCCGAGGCGGGACAACCCAGCAACAACGTCTGTTTGGCGTATCATCAATTGTTGATGCGATCTTTCAAATTCTTCTTCATTTAAAGGAGTAATATTGGAGAAAGATTCTCTTTTTAGATTAATAACCCCCTTTAAGGTATTTTTAATTTCTTCTAAAAAATTTGTCGTTTTAATAATGACGGGGTCATAAGGAATTACAACGAAGAATTGTTTCTTCATAATAGCATTTTGGGCAACTAATTCACTGACAAAATTAAGATAATCCTCTCCTTGAATTTTTAATAGTTCATTTTGCTCTTTTGATGTTTGTTTTTCAAGATAGTCAAGATAAGGATTAATATTTATTCTGAGAGAACGAATTACTACCTCTAGGGAGAATTCCAAATGATTTAAAAGTTGTTGCCACCCATTTAAGTAGGCAGTAACTTCTTCGCTTGATTTTAAATCCAGATTTATTCCTTTGACTTCTAAAACAGAACGGAGGGAGCCATTTTTTAAAATTATAATCCCTTTTTTGATTTCTTGGATAGGAATTAAATTTTGACTGGAAAAAGTTTCTTTTGCCATATTATTCATCTAAAATATTTGAAAGGTCTTTTACTAGTTGAGTATCTAATTGTTTTTTGGCATAGGTTGACGGAGAAACTATTTGGTGTTCTTTACTTTTACTGGGAGTTTCTTTGTAAGAATAAGTGGGGATATTTTTTTCCCAGACATATTGTTTTGGTAACCAGAGATGGCGAATTATCGCCCCAACTAATTTATAAATATAAATATTATTTAATCTGCCAAACGTTATTGCTAAAATTAAGGGAGTAAATATCGCCGCAATAATTATCCAAAACCATTTTGGGAGAATAAACCAGAACAGAACTAAAACAGCGCCGTAGCCAACTAAAATTGACAACTGAGTGAAATTTAAGATTCCCATTAACTTTGTTTCCTCTTTTATAAATTGCGGTACTGGATAAGCCATAATTTTAAGTTTCGCCAAATGGTTTTTCTGGCCGATATTTTTTGTAAGAGATGGGTTGTTTTACTTCTGGTAATTCTTCTTTTTTTTCTTCTGTTTCTTTGATTTTCATTTCAAAGATAGAAGATTTATTCTGAGTTTTTGGAGGGCCCGCTTCTGCTTTAGGAAAATTATTGTTTTTTCCAGCGACTACTTTTGAGATTTGAGAAATTTTCGCTACTGCTTTTTCTTGTTTTTGTTCTTGTTTTGGATTTTGAGAAGTTTTTGGTATTTCTGTTATTTTTTCCATTTCTTCAACTATTTTTGGTGTTTCTATTTTTCTTGAAGTCATTGTTTTCAGCAATGCTTCTTTGATTTTTTCTTTTTTTTCTGGAGGAATTTCTGGCAGAGAGATAGGTTGAATATCTATCTCTTTTTGAATTGGTTTTTCTATTTGGATTTCAACTGCTTCAGGAATTTTTACCTCAGTTAATTTTATTTCTTCTTTCTCTGTTTCTGTTTGAGTTCCTTTAATTTCAATCGGCTTTATAGTTTGCTCTAAAGGTTTTTTTCTTTCTTCAGATTCTTTTTGAGTTTTTATTTGTTCTGTTTTGAAAGTTGCGAGTGGAGGAGTCGTAACAGGTGGAGTTTTTAAAATATTTGAAGGAGAAACTGTTTTGATTTTTTCTTTTTTTTCTGGAGGAATTTCTGGCAGAGAGATAGATTGAATATCTATCTCTTTTTGAATTGGTTTTTCTATTTGGATTTCAACTGCTTCAGGAATTTTTACCTCAGTTAATTTTATTTCTTCTTTCTCTGTTTCTGTTTGAGTTCCTTTAATTTCAATCGGCTTTATAGTTTGCTCTAAAGGTTTTTTTCTTTCTTCAGATTCTTTTTGAGTTTTTATTTGTTCTGTTTTGAAAGTTGCGAGTGGAGGAGTCGTAACAGGTGGAGTTTTTAAAATATTTGAAGGAGAAACTGTTTTGATTTTTAGCGGCTGTATTTGTTTCAATTCGTTCTTGAACGGCTCAATAATTTTTTGCTGGATAATTTTGTCTAATATTTCTATTGAAGAATTTGGGATATTTAATTGTTTGCGCAGTTCTTCTTTAAATTTTTCTACTGGAATAACACCCAATAAGGTATTGGCTACAATATCCCCCATTTTTACTGCTTGATTGTCATCGAGTTTTGCCAGATTAGCGGCGTCTTTTAAAAGAAGGGAAAATTCCTCAGTAAATAAAAAATCTTGGATTGGTTTAGGTGCTTTCTCTAATAATTGTTGAAACTCAAAGTCAACCATACATTCTGAAAGAGATTAATTTAAGCTAAAGTTTCTTCGCTTTCGTCATTTTCTTCTTCTTCTCTCTTTGAAGGTGGGGCTCCAAATATTTCTCTAAGAGGATATGAGGCTCGGCGCATTTCATTAAATTTCTTTTCCATTTCCGGCATCTTTTTAAGTATCCTCATGAATAAGCCATCTCCTCCACCCCAACCCTTTGCTTTAAGATCCTTTTCTCCAATTGATTGCATAAAGGCTGCTACTTGAGCCGGCGATAAATTATTCAGGATTTCTGTCAAAATAATTTTAATAGTTTCCTCGGCTGCTTCGGCGCCTGCTTTTTTGGCTTTTTCTTTTGCCTCTTCTTCTGACAGCCCTGCTTGTCGATATTCATCATATTTCTTTTTTTCTGTTTCAATTTGCGCCTGCTTGCTGTAATGTTCTATAAAGCCAGCTCCATCAGTATAATTTTTGATATCTATACTTTTCATTGTGGCTAAGTTACTTACCCCGGCCTCTATACTAGGTTTGACCACTGTTAATTTTTTGGTTTCAGGGTCAATCGTAAATTTATGAGGGGCGGCAGTAGCAATAAGCTTAGAATTGAACTTTCTATCATCAATATTATCTTCAATAAATTGTGTCTGGCTATCTGTGAATCCCCATCCTTTTTCAGCAGCATAATGAATGCCGCCAATAAAGCGTTCATAGCCAGCCCTATCAAGTTTTGAGGGTCCTTTAACACTGGCCATTCGTTTAAAGTCTTCTTTCGATACACCCTCAAATTCCCCTTCGTATTTTTTGACTCTTTTTTGAGCCTCAGCCGGACCTTCAGTAATCATTTTTAATCCTACCCCTTGCAATCCCGGAATCCGGCTGCTAGCTAAAGTTTGACCAACTTGTTGATATGGTTTTGATTCTTTTATCGTTTGGATGGTTCTTAGGGCGCCAAAGCCCGCAACTGCCACTCCGGCTCCAACAATTGCTTTTTGGGCTACTTTATAACCTGATTCAATCTGTTTAATTCCTAAGGCTTTAGCCACGACTTGTACTGCTTGAACGAAAACAACCACTAACACTGCATAAGCAGCCAAAGTTATAAAATTCGCTTCATTAAGTTGACTTTGAAGAGTATTAGTAAGTTGATTTAAAATAATGAGAATAAAATATAAAGTAAAGGCAATGGCAGGCAGAGAAATAATTGCCTGGGTAAAATAATTTCTCCAAGTGTCCCATAAAGGATTCCCGTTCTTTCCTTTAACAGGAATAACAAAAGCGGCAAAACCCAAAGGAGAGAGAATAAGAGTAAGCCATAAAGTAACTACTCGAGTAACAACAAACAGCAGTAAGCCGATGAATTGGAAAATAAAGGCCCCGGTTAAAATCAAACCAACAGCCGAACCAATGGTAAAGTTCCAGTCTGCTTTACTAGCAGAAAAAGCACAGGCTAATTTTGTAATCGTTTCGGAAATTATTTCCCATAAACTATATCCCCCTCCTTGGGTTAAAAAATAAGTGGTAAGAAAATTAGAAAGATCTACGAGAATACCGCAGATAACTAAACTAAAGTTAACCAGAAGAGCAATAACAACGATTCTCCAAAGCAGTTTGTCCCAACTATATTCTTTCAATTTTAAAATTGTCGCCAGAGCCATAAAAATAGTAGCAAGAATAAGTACAAGATTTGCTAAATCTCGGCTAAATTGCCATAACTGAGTTTCGACAACGAAATTTACATAACCACCAAAATTTATAGGGTTTAAAAACCAATCAAAAGCGCCAATAATAACCCAAAGAATCAGTTTTAAAATTGCGGTGATAGCAGTTAGAATTGCGCCGATTAACCAATTAAAAGGAGAGGAAAGAATGCTCCAGAAATTTAACCGCGGAAGACCAATCATACATTCAAAATCTGCCTCTTTTCCTCCTTCATAAGAACCAACTAAAAAATTAACACCTCCTCCTCGTATAGTAGCGGCACTAGAAGATAAAAGTTCAAGTAAGTTTTTGTCAGCTTCGTTAGAAGTTGTACAATAGTTACAAAGTTTCTTTAGGGTTGCATCTGTTTTTCCTGCGTTTGATTCACAGATAATCTTCATAGCCTTGTCTATATTTTCTGGGCTGAAGTCCTTACAGCCACCGAGTAATAAGTTACGTAAAGCCCAAATTTGTTCCCCAGTGAAAGGGTCAGGATAAACTAACCAGCTAGTTCTCCCTTCCCAGCTCTTTTTACCAAAGTAAGAAGATAAAGTAGTTGGGCAGCCCGTAGAAGGACTACCATTTAATTGGCAGCATAAAAATTTATAATCAGTTCCTGAATTACAAAAACTAGGGTTCTGTGCCTCGCTAGTATTTGGCCTAAATAAGATTATGCTGCTAAGAAAAAGAAGTCCTATTGCCAATGAAATTTTAGTTTTTGAGAGAATTTTCATTGTAAAGTATTTAATTTGTTATTGGGAATGTAATTGATATTCAGGCAATTTCAAAAAAGCATTGTAGCCGCTAGGAACAAAAGGCATTGTTCTTCTTTCAAAATATTGGCAGGCGTTTTGAAGGTTGGGATATAAAGAAATGAGATTACAAGCACCTTTTGAGATATAAGGAACAAAAATGTTGGCATGAATATCTTTCATTCTTTTCATAATAATTCCGGCTGCCATACTTGATGGAGGATTAATGATTTGAAAATTATTGCTTTTGATAAATTGCGGCGGTTGAGGATAACTATTACCGAAAATATTTTTAAAAGGATTATCATTGGTAAAATAACCGTATTTCTTTGGGGTTGTCATTCCTTCAGTGGCAAAATAACCTTTTTGAGGGGTGTCCGTGCCGATAAAAGCATAGGGGATTAATCCATAATAAACTTGATATTCAGGGAAAATATTTTCTAAATTATTCTGTAGATCTTTTGCGCTAAAAGAATAATGTTCAAATACCCCACCCCACCACAAAACTGCTTTTACTACGCACCAGTCATGGTAAATATTATCATTTGCATCAATGCCACTGGTAAAAGTAATATAATAGGATTCATTTTTAACTACATCGCGAAAATAGCCAATAATATCCCCTTCTAAATAATAGAACTCCCTACACTCTGTATTATAAACAGTTCGAGCGTTTGTTTTATTTAATGATTTATTTTGTTTAATTAAGCAAAAACTGCCAATTAATAGGATAATGGCAATTAGAAGATAGGTTTTTTTCATAGATAAATTCACAGTTTTTATTTTATTTAATTATACAATAATTATTTTTTAAATCAAAGCAAATTTTCGGCTATTTTTTGCCAATCATCTGTAAAGAGGTTTTGGGCCCTTGAATTTGGAGTAATCTTCAATATGTTGAAGATATCCTTTACTTTTTGTTTGTTTAAAGACAGATTTTCTGAAAGATTATTAATTAATAGCTTTCTTGGTTGAGAAAAACCAGCTTTTATTACTTTAATTACCCCCTCTTTTTCATTTTTACTGGAAAATATTTCGGGTTTTAAAGCCAATTTAATAATTGCCGAATTTACCTTAGGCTTTGGCCAAAAATTATCTTTTGAAACAAAATCAACAATTTTAATTTCAAAAAATAATTGGAGGAGAGCTGCTAAAAGATTTGTTTTTGGCGGTTTTGCTTTTATTCTTAGTGCCACTTCTTTTTGTACCATTAAGACGATTATTTTTGGTTTTTTTTCTAAGTTAATTAAAAGTCGAAAAAGATAAGAAGTAAGATAATAAGGAATATTCCCAACAAGCTTGAAGTTTGACTTTGAGGTTTGTTTGGCGATTGTTTTTTGGAATTTGGTATTTTTTAAGATATTTCTAATATCCCCTTTAATGATTTTTAAATTAGGATTATTTTTAAACCGCTCTTTTAAAAAACTGTACAAAGACAGGTCTTTTTCAATTGCAATAATCTCAACCTCATTTTCTAAAAGAATTTCAGTTAAAGACCCTGTTCCTGGTCCAATTTCAATCACTACCTCTTTCGGTTTTAACTCTAACTCTTTAATAATTTTCTCAAAATAACGGCGATTTTTTAAAAAAACTTGACCTAAACGTTTTTTTGGTTTTAGAACTTGACTTAACATAATGGTTTGATAAAATAGAAGAAGAGTCTTAAAAGGCTCTTTTTTATTAAAGTATACTATTCCTACTCTTAGAAAACAACTTAAAAAACGTCAAATTTTAATAGTTTTTTTAGTTTTTATTTTAGCGAAATTTTATTGGGCACTTAAAGCCCTTACTTTGTATTTAAGAAGCCGATTTGGGATTTTAGAAAAACAAAAAGTCCTTCCGCCTTATTTAGGGGAGGGGTTAATTATTTTAGTTCTTGTTTTTTTGGTTATTAATAATAACTATTTAAACAAATCGGCAATCTTTTCTAAACAAAGTGGATTCGAGGAAAGAATCAAAGAGTCAAATATATTTGTTGAAGGTTCAAATAATCTGTTTTCCAAAACTGCTTACGCTTTTTTTGACGTCATGAAAGTTGACGGCAATCAAATTACCTTATCTGAATTTGAAAAAGAGATTAGCGAGGAAAAAAATTACTATTTTGTAATTGAAAATTCTGCTTTATATGCCAATAATTCGCCTTTTGGTTTTTATCTACCCTCTATAAATAGACATGGAATTATTAAATATTTAGTGAAAGAAGGAGATACTTTAGGAAAAATTGCCGCTGATTTTGGTGTTAGTTTAAATACAGTTATTTGGGCAAATAATTTGAAATCAAACGCCGTAATAAAACCAAATCAAGAACTTGTTATTTTACCCGTTTCCGGAGTTTTACATAAAGTTAAAAAAGGCGAAACCCTGTTTTCAATTGCTAAAAAATATAAAGCAGATTTAAATGAAATTATCGCTTTTAATAATTTAGACAATAATAAAAAAGCAATAATTATCGGTCAGGAATTAATTATTCCCAATGGAAGTTTAACTACAACTAATGTTTCTTCTGTTTCTTCTGTTAGCGGCCTGAAGCCGATGACAGAAGATACCAGTAATTGGCCGGAATATAAAAATTATTATGCTTATCCGACAAGTGGCGGTTGGAACAAAGGTGTTCTTCATTATTATAATGCGGTTGATATTATTAATTCTTGTGGTTCGCCTATTTATGCTTCAAATGAAGGGATGGTTAGTGAAAGCAGATGGAACAATTTAGGTTATGGCAATATAATAAAGATTCAGCATTTAAATGGCACTTTGACTGTCTATGGTCATTTAAGTGAACTTTTAGTAAAAGAAGGACAACAGGTGGCGCAAGGACAATTAATAGGAAGAATGGGTAATACCGGTAATGCCAACGGTTGTCATTTACATTTTGAAGTCCGGGGAGCAAAAAATCCGTTTGTTTTGAAATAAGAAGATTCCTATTCATTGATTTTCAGTTCCATTTTGTATCTTAATGCTTCGGCTAAATGCTCATATCTTATTTTTTCTGAGTTGTCCAAATCAGCAATCGTCCGGCTGATTTTTAGTAATCGGTGATATGAGCGAGCGGATAAAGTATATTTATCAACTGCTTTTTTAAGAAGGGCTTCTGATTCTTTATCTAACTGGCAAAATGTTTCTATTTCAGAAATTCCCATTTCCGCATTAGTAAAAATATTTCTTTTTTGTTTTTGAACGATTATTTTAAAACGTTCTTTTTGCAGGTCGCGGCACTGATTAATCTTTTGTTTGATTTCAAAAAAATTATTAGTTGAAGGTTTGTTTTTCATTTCTTCAAAGGAAAGGCGATTAACTTCAATAATTAAATCAATTCTGTCTAGAAGAGGACCGGAAATTTTTTTCCGATAGCGAATAATATCAGCGGCGGAGCAAGTGCACTCTTTTTTTGGGTCGCCAAAGTACCCGCAAGGGCAAGGATTCATCGCTGCAATCAGAATAAATTTTGCCGGAAAAACTATTCGGCCTTTGGCTCGAGAGATAGAAACTGTTCCTTCTTCCAGCGGTTGCCTTAGACTTTCTAAAACATCGCGCCGAAATTCGGGTAATTCGTCCAGAAACAAAACTCCGCGATGAGAGAGGGTAATTTCTCCTGGTTTTGGCCAGGTGCCGCCGCCGACAATAGCGGCTAAAGAAGAAGAATGGTGAGGGTTGCGAAACGGCCTTTTTGTGATTAAAAACTGATTATTGTTTAAAAGGCCGCTGATACTGTAAATTTTTGTTACTTCGATTGATTCTTCAAAAGAAAGTTTTGGCAAAAGGCTTAGAAATGCTTTGGCTAAAAGAGTTTTACCAGCGCCTGGGGGCCCAATCATAAGCAAATTATGTCCGCCAGCAGCAGAGACAGTTAAGGCTCTTTTAGCAAACTCTTGGCCATGAATTTGGCTGAACTCGGCTGGTATTGTATTTTGATTTTCTTGGAATTTTTGAGTTTCAAGAGAATTTTTATGATTATCGCTTAAAGTCAATTTTCCTTCTAAAAAAGCAATCGCTTCTTTTAAATTATTTAAGCCGACAATTTTTAAATTTTTTACGCCGGCTAAAGCCTCGGAAGCATTTTCTTTTGGCAAAACTAAATATTTAAAATTATTTTCCTCAGCCCACAAAGCAATTGGCAAAACCCCAATCACGGGTTTTAGATTCCCCTCTAAATCAAGTTCGCCAATAAAAATTTTATTTTCAAAATTAAAAGGAGGAATTTGGCCAGAAGCCAGAAGATAACCAATAGCAATTGACAAGTCATAATAAGAGCCAAATTTTTTTAAGTCAGCTGGCCCTAAATTAATAGTAATTTTTTTATTTGCCCTTAAAGGAGATTTGGCGCCAATATTTTTTATAGCGGCTGAGACTCGTTGTTTTGCTTCTAAAACTGCTGTATCCGGCAGGCCGACAATATTAAAGGAATGAAGTCCGTCTGAGACATCGACTTCAACCTCAACCTTAGAAATTTCTAAACAAAAAACAGCGGCTGAATAAAGTTTTGCTAACATATTTCCCCGCTGTTTTTTAAATTTTTAAATTTTTCTATTTTTTGGCTGAACAACTAATACAGGTTCTGGCTGCGGGATTAACTTTTAATCTGGCAGTCTCAATCTCTTTGCCGCATTTCTCGCATTTGCCAAAACTACTTTCGTTAGTTTTGATTTTATTTAGAGCCTCAGTAACATCTTTAAGCCGGAGTTCTAAAGCGTATTCTAAAGCCAGAAGATTCTCGTAAGTATAGACTTCTTGAGCGCTTTCATCCGGGGCTGAGGTATGGACCCCCAAATCAGGAAAACGGGTATCATAATCCCCCTCCACCTTTTTATCTTTATCTGCAAACTTTAAAAGCTCTTTTTCCAAAAGAGCCTTTTCTTTCTCTAACTTCTTTTTTAATTCTTTTAAAATCTCTTTGTCCATATCTTAACCTCCTTCAAATATTAGAGGGAAAACTAAAAAAAGTCAACCCTTCACTTGCTAATTTAAAGTTATTCTGGTAAAATTTTAAAAATTGCGGGTGTCGTATAGTGGTTATTATGCGACCTTGCCAAGGTCGAGACGGCGGTTCGATTCCGCTCTCCCGCTCTAAAAAGATAACCCCTGTTTTAAAAAGGGGTTATTTTTTTATTTCTTCTAATATTTTTTTCGTTTCTTCAACTATCAAACTGTCTAAATCTTTTAAATATTCTTTCAAAAAATTTTCTTTTGCTTTGTTGTTGTCTAAAGAGAAAATTTTTGCCATCAGTGCCTTTTTTTCTTCATCTAAATTTTGATAAGCCCTTGAAAGAGCCCGCTCCAGAATTACATCATATAAAGCCTTAACTATTTCTTGTAATTCTGGAGGAAAAAGTTTTAAAAAATTTTGATCCATTTTACATAGTTATTGTTTTTAATTTTGGGTTAAATATTTTTATTTTTTGCCAACTGAAGCACCGCTTATTTTGTCCAGGAGCAGAAACGATAAGAGAGCAAATAGAATAGAGAGTGTTCCAATGCCAACAGATGTTGCCCAGCCTCCAGTTTTAGCAGTTTCCATTGCTTTATTTAACCAGGGGTATTTTTTTTCTAGGTTTTCTGCTTTTTCTTGGTTTTCTTTGGAAGAAAGGAAATTTTGGATTGCCCCTATTTTTTCTATAAGTTTGGGGTCTTTTAATGTTTCCTGCATTGCTTTTTGAAAATCAGGATTGTTTATTAGTTCACTTGCTTCTTTTAAAAATTCTCCTGCTAATTGTGGTTTCTCTTTTAATAATTTTTCAAAATCCATCTCGTCCTTACCAAAATATTTTTCTTTTATTTCTTTAAGTCGCTCTTCAACTGGTTTAGGTGTTTTTTCGGCTATTTCTTGAAAAGAGGGATATTTCTGGGCCATTTTGTTTAATGTTTCCTCTCTTTTACTCTCTTCCATATTTTTTATCTCAAGTAATTCTGAAAATAATTTTTGTTTTTCTTCTTTATCTAGAATAGGCTGGGCATTAGATTGGACATCGATTAACTTGTCCTTTATAGTCTCTATTTTTACTCCGCGGATGAATAAAGTTTTTGCCACTTCAGTTGTAGCAGATTTGTCTAGAGAGGGGATTTTATTTTTTTCAAGGTCATCAGGGTTAAATTTATTTTTAATGAGCTCCTGGATCCGACTTCGCTTAATTAAATGTTCTTGAATAAATTTTTGAATGTTTTCAGTTTCTTGGTCAACCTCATTGTTTGACTTATCAATGTTATAGGCCATTATGAAAGATACCTCTCTACTGAGTTTTTCATATTCATAAGCTTCTTCTGTCTTAGGGTCATCAGGGTTAGACAGATGAGGAATTAATTGTTCGTATGAGTTTAGGGCCTTGGTCAGGAGCTCATAATTATCAACATAACCAATTTTGGCGCATTGGCGAATAACTGCCGGATATTGTTTTTTTTGCTCTTCCTCGTTTAGATTTTCGATTATTGCCAAACGTTCATTTAATTCATTTAATAATTCATTCTCGATATTCACCAATTCTGCTGCTTCTTCATAAGAAGAAGCTTCTCTTTTATTGATTTTTTCTTTCATTCTAGAGGCTTCCTCCCACGCCTCGTCTTCACTATATGGTTTTTCCATAGTTATATTTCTACTGACCTTTTTTATTTACTCTTTATTTTCTCACTTTTATTATTTCATCAACCAAACCGTATTTTTTTGCCTCTTCCGGAGTGAGCCAGAAATCTCGGTCTGTATCTTTTTCCACTTTAGAAATTGGTTGAGAAGTATGTTTTGCTAAAATTTGGTTTAACTGGGTTTTGACTCTGACAATTTGTTTGGCTGCAATTTCTACGTCTTTCGCTTGACCTTCCGCTCCTCCCATTACCTGATGAAGCAAAATTTCCGAATTAGGCAAAGCATATCTCTTTCCTTTTTTGCCAGCAGCTAGGATAACTGCGGCTCCTGAAGCAGCCATTCCCATACAAAAAGTCGCCACATCTGGTTTTACATATTGCATGGTGTCATAAATTGCCAACGTCGCAGTCACTGAACCACCGGGAGAATTAATGTATAAAAGAATATCTTTTTTTGGATTTTCATGTTCTAAAAAAAGAAGTTGAGCAATAATAGTATTAGCCAAACCATCACTAATCGGACCGCCTAAAAAAATAATCCTTTCTTTTAAAAGTCGTGAATAAATGTCATAAGCCCTTTCTCCCATTGGCGATTTTTCAATGACCATTGGAATTAAAACTGAGCCTTCGGAGGTTTCACTGACAAAATTGTTTGAAAATTTGACCATTTTATTAAGAAATTTTATTAAGTTCGTCTATCTAATATTAATTTTTTTTAAAAGATTTGTCAAATGGAAACATTATATAGTATAATAATTTTAATTTTTATGGAAATTTATGGAAAAAGTGTCTTTAATTATTCCTACGTATTCTAAATTTTTTTGGCTTAAGAATACAATTTTAAAATTAAAAGAAAATTTTCCTCAGGCAGAAATTATTGTTGTAGATGACGGAAGCAAGGATAAAACTTTCAAGATTCAAGAAATTTTTGGCTCTCAGATTGTTTATCTAAAAAATGAAACCAATCAGGGCAAGGGCGAAAGTTTAAGAAAAGGTTTTAAAGTTGCTCAAGGAGATTTTTTGATTTTTACCGACGATGACTTGCCTTATGGTGTAGAAGGAATTTCAAAAATTTTAAACGAACTTGAAAAAGGAGGGGATTTGGTTATAGGGATAAGAGAGCAGTTTTACAGCGACGTTTTCTATAAAAAAATAATGAGGCCGGTTTTGTACTGGATGAATTTTGTTTTTTTTGGTTTGAAATACCCCGATACTCAATGCGGATTAAAAGGTTTTAAAAAAGAAGTTGGTAAAAAACTTTTTAATTTGTCTTTTATTAAAGGTTTTGCCATTGATGTTGAGATTTTATATCTGGCAAAAAAATTTAATTTTAAAGTTAAAGTGATCAAAGTTAAACAGGAAGACACTGCCAGGTCAACTTTTAAAATGCCAGAAATCATTAAAATGTTTTTTGAACTTTTAAAAATTAAAATCCATCGTTATGAAATCAACATTAAAGAAAAATAGGGGGAATTGGGCTCCTTTAATAGTTTCTTTAGTGATTTTAGGAATGGTTTATTTTTTTCTTTTGAGTAAAATCCCTTTCAATTTGGTTTTATCTAAAAATTTGGTTTCCGGAGGTGATACTGGCTCTCATAATTATATTGCTTACTATGCGAGCAAAATTTTTCCTAAATTTAAGTGGTGGTCGCCTGATTGGTACGCCGGCTTTCCCTTTTTGTATTTTTATCCTCCCTTTTTATACTATTTAGTGGCTTTTTTCAATAAAATTCAGTTAATTCCCTGGAACATTGGTTTTAAAATTGTCACTCTCTTGGGGACTTTGCTTTTGCCGATTTTAATATATTTATGTTTACAATTCTTAGATTTTAAATATCCAATACCTCTTTTAGGTAGTGTTTTGTCTCTCTTTTATATTTTTCTAGAAAAGTTTTCAATTTATGGGGGTAATCTTCCCTCGACTTTGGCTGGAGAATTTTCTTATTCTTTAGGTTTTGGACTATTTTTTGTTTTTGCGGCTTTGCTTGTAAAAGGTAAAGAGAAGAAAAACCTTTGGCTTTTGAACTGTTTTCTTTTGGCCATAATGGTTGTGATTCATCCTTTTTCCGTAATAATGGCGGTAATATTCGGTTTTTTTATTTTTCTTGAATCAGTATTTAGAAAAAAAGCGAAAGAAGTTTTTTTCTATCTTTTTAAAGTTTATGGTTTAGCCTTTCTTTTGAGCGCCTTTTGGTCTTTGCCTTTTTTAATGCTTTTGCCCTATACGGCAAAAATGAATTGGACAAGAATTATTAAATTGGATGAGATTTTTCCTCCGACTTTGGTTGTTTTTGAAATTATCGCAATTTTGACTATTATCTCAAGTTTATTTTTTAAAGAAAAAAGAAAAACAATTCTGGTTTTTATTTTAATGCTGGTAGCGGCTTTAGTTCCTTATTTTGTTTTAAATAATTCAAGTATTTGGAATACCCGTTTTCTACCATTCTTTCTAATGACAATGATTATTATTTCTGCCATTGGTTTAGGTACTGCTTATCAATTTGTTCAAAAAGAAGCAACAAAGAGAACGAAAGGAAGAAAAAACTTTAAAATTAATATTGTTTTTTCGCTCTTTTTAATTGGTGCCTCTTATTTTTTGATTTTTGGCTATCTTAATTCTACTATTTCTTTTATTCCCTTTTGGCTAAAATGGAATTATGAAGGTTTTGAGTCAAAAGGCGAATGGGGAAAAATCGTTGAATTAAACAAGTATCTAAAAGATCTGCCTTATGGCAGAATAATGTGGGAATATCGGGAAGAATACGATAAATTCGGCACCCCAAGAATTTTAGAGGATTTGCCAATTTGGACTGGGAAACCGACTTTTGAAGGCCTCTTAATTGAATCAGGAATGTCCAGCTATTTTCATTTTATTAATCAAGCAGAAACCACCAAAACTCCAACTTCAGCAGTAGCAGGATTTGAATATCCGCCATTTAATTTTGAAAACGGGGCAAAGCATTTAAAATTTTTCGGTGCCAATTATTTTGTTGCCTATACCAAAGATATTAAAGATTTATCGGAGCAATATTTTGAAAAATTAAAAGATATTAATGATTTTACAGTTTACAGTATTCCTGATTCAGAAATGGTTGAGGTTTTAAAAGAAATTGATTTAAAACCAAAAACCAAAGATTGGATAGACAAGTCAATTTCTTGGTATAAGAAAATGGATCTTGAAAAACCGATAGTTTTCTACCAAAATCGTAAAGAGTTTGAAACAATTAAAAACTCTATTAAAAAAACTGAACCAATAGAAGGCTCAGTTGAAGTAATTTTGACTTCAGATGATAGTTTAACTTTTACCACCCAGAATTTAGGCCAACCCCACTTAGTTAAAATTAGTTATTTCCCCGGCTTCAAAGTAACCGGCGCTAAAGGCCCATTTTTAGTCAGCCCCTCGTTTATGATGGTTATTCCTTTTCAAAATGAAGTGACTCTGAAATATGGATATAATTTATGGGACAAAATTGGTTTGGCTCTCTCGTTAATATCAAGTATTTATTTACTCTATAAATTGCTTAATTTGAGTTTGATTGATTTTCTAAAAAGACGAAAACTTTCTCATTTTGAATCAAATTAACAACAAATTCTTTTAGTTGTTGGGGGTTGATTTTTTCTTTTAAACTTTCATCTGAAACTTGACTAATGATTCTTTCCGTTTTTTCTTGAATTTCCTCTTCTGAAATAGAGATATTCTCTTTTATTGCTATTTCCCTCAAAATTAAACCAATTTTTACTCTTTTAGACGCTGTTTCTCTTAAATCTTTTTCTAGATCCTTTTCAGTTTTTTTTATTTGTTCTAAGTATTTTTCGTAAGGAAGCTCCATTTCTTCTAATCTTACTTTTAATTCCTCAATCATTTTTTGGATTTCTGTTTCAATTAAAATTTCCGGCAAATCCCATTCAATGTTTTCCATAATTTTTTCCAATAACTCTATTCGCCATTTTTCTGTTTCTTTTTGTTCTTTTTCCATTTTTACCCCCTCTCTAATATTTTTCTTTAGATCCTCAAGATCTCTGAAGTCTCCCAGAGAATGGGCAAATTCATCATCTATTTTTAAAATATCTCCTTCTTTTGCATTTTTATTTCGGCTTAAATAAATCCATTTTAAAGTTTCTTCTATTTCATTTTCTGAAACAGAAATTTCTTTTTTCTTTTTAAATTCTTTAGCAATATTTTTATAGTCAGGCAAAATTATTTCTTTTAATTGAGCAACTTTTATTTGAAATTCCATTTCTTGGTCCGGGATAATTTTTGTAATTTTAATTTCAGGATAGCCGAGAGCGTTAATTTTCTCTTTCAAGATTATTTTTGGATAAATTTCTTCAATCGCAAAACTGGCAGTTTTTTCTGCTAACTCTGTTGGAGGAATTTTTGTTTTTGCTAATTCCAATGGAACTTTACCTTGGCGATAGCCGTTCATTTGGACTGATTTTGCCAATTCTTCTATTGCCTTTTCTTTAAAGGGCAAAAGGTCATTTTTATCGAGTTCAATTTTGATTTCTACTATTGAATTCGGCTGATTAGTGATTGTGTATTTCATAATGTTTATCTTATTCGTTTTGATTTTCTTTGTTTTTTTCTTCGGTTTCGGATGTTCCTCCTTGAATAACCTCTTCGGGATTTAAAACTGAACGGACATCTATTTTCCAACCAGTTAATTTAGCGGCTAATCTTACATTCTGACCATTTCTGCCAATGGCTAGCGAAATTTGATCTGGCGGCACAAAGACTCTAATTTCCCGACGTTCGGAAATAATCTCCGCTTCTGAGACTTTTGCCGGACCTAAAGCCAAAGCAACATATTTTGATGGTTCTTCAGAATAAGGAATAATATCAATTTTTTCTCCATTTAATTCATCAATAATTGTCGCTACTCTAATGCCTTTTTGCCCGACGCAAGAACCAACTGGGTCAATATTTTCGTCTTTTGAGGAAACGGCAATTTTTGTTCTGCTTCCTGCTTCTCTGGCGATTGACTTTATTTCTACTATTCCTTCGGCGATTTCCGGCACTTCGGCTTCAAAAAGTTTTGAGACAAATTTTGGATGGGAGCGGGATAGAAAAATTACTGGCCCTTCTCCCCTGTCTTCCAACTTTAAAACATAAAATTTTTTTCTTTCGCCAACTTGGTAATGTTCCCCCGGAATTCCTTCAGAAGCAGGCATAATTCCGAATGTTTTTCCCAAATCAACATAAACATTTCTTCTTTCAATTCTTTGAATCACGCCACTAATAATTTTATTTTCCTTTTCTTTAAATTCTTCCAAAATAATTTGTTTTTGGATTTCATGAATTTTTTGCAAAATTACTTGTTTGGCAGTTTGAACCGCAATTCTGGAAAAATCACTTTTTACTTCTTGAGGGGTAATAAGTTCGTCTAACGGTTTGAGATTAGGATTTATTTTTTGCGCTTCTTCTAGAAGAATATGTCTTTCTGGATTGAATTTAATTTTTTTTGGTTTTATTTCTATTTCAGTTTCTGAATTCTCAAATTTTTCTTCCTTTTGAGGAAGCTCTTCCTCGCCTTCTTCAATTAACATTGACGGTTCCACTACTATTTTAACCTGAAAAAATTCAACATTGCCGGTGTTAATATCTAATTTAGCCCGAATAATTTGGGGTTTCTTTCCATATTCTTTTTTATAGGCAGCAGCCAAAGCTCCTTCTATTGCCTCAATCACTTTTTCTTCTGGAATGCTTTTTTCTTCGGCAATTTGCCGGATAAATGGCTTGATATTTTTTAAATTAAGCATATTTATTAAGAAAGACCGCCCTTGGCGATCTTTTGATTATCTTACCTAAAAAAATTTCGAAAGTCAAGAAATAGAAAACTTAAGAGAAGTAATTAGTTTAATGAGATAAAAAAGGGAAAGTAAAATAAGAAAAGAGAGAACAATGATGTTCTCTCTTTAAGATTTTATTTTATTCCTGGATCGCCTTTACCCTTGTCACCTATTTTCTCAAGCACCAGTGCAGCATTTTTTATTCCACCCCACTCCTTATCATCTAATGCCCTAATCAATTTATTAACAGCCTTTGATCCAATATTAACAAGGGCCTCTACAGCATAGTTTTGTATAGACCAACTATTATAGCTATCTAATGCCCTAATTAATCTATCAACAGCTTTTGGATCACCTATTTTCCCAAGCGCCAGCGCAGCCTCTTTTCTCACCTCCCAGCGCTCATCATCTAATGCTCTAATTAATCCATCAACAGCTTTTGGGTCACCTATTTTCCCAAGCGCCAGCGCAGCCTCTTTTCTCACCTCCCAGTCCTCATCATCCAATGCCCTAATTAATCTATCAACAGCTTTTGGATCACCTATTTGTCCAAGCGCTCTTGCAGCATTTTGTCTCACCTCCCAATAAAAATTATCCAATGCCTTAATTAATCCATCAATAGCTCTTGGATCACCTATTTCTCCAAGCGCCCATGCAGTCCAGTGCATCACGCACTCATTATCCAATGCCTTAATTAATCTATCAACAGCTTTTGGATCACCTATTTTCCCAAGCGCCAGCGCAGCCTCTTTTCTCACCTCCCAGCGCTCATCATCTAATGCTCTAATTAATCCATCAACAGCTTTTGGATCACCTATTTCTCCAAGTGCCAATGCAGCCTGTTCTCTCACTTGCCAAACCTCATCATCCAATGCCCTAATCAATTTTTTAACAGCTCTTGGATCACCTATTTGTCCAAGCGCCAATTCAGCATTTATTCTCACCTCCCAAACCTCATCACCCAATGTCCTAATCAATTTTTTAACAGCTTTTGGATCACCTATTTGTCCAAGCGCTCTTGCAGCATTTTGTCTCACCTTCCAAACCTCATCATCTAATGCCTTTATTAATCTATTAACAGCTCTTGGATCACCTATTTCCCCAAGTGCCAATGCAGTATCTTTTCTCACATGCCAGCTCTCATTATCTAACGCCTCAATCAATTTATCAATAGCCTTTGCTCCAATATTAACGAGTGCCTTTGTAGCGTTTTCTTCTGCGTCATAATCATTTAATGCCCTAATTAATCTATTAACAGCTCTTGGATCACCTATTTTTCCAAGCGCCAATGCAGCCTCTTTTCTCACATGCCAGTCTTCACTACCTAATGCCACTATTAATATATTAACAGCTCTTGGATCACCTATTTCCCCAAGCGCTCTTGCAGCATTTCTTCTTATATATGTGTCGTTGCTCCAGACTAATGCTACGCCCAATTCAACAATAGCCTTTGGTCCAATATTAGCAAAAGCCTTTGTAGCATTTTCTTCTACATCATAGCTGATATCACCTAATGCCTTTATTAATCTATTAACAGCTTTTGGATCACCTATTTGTCCAAGCGCCCATGCAGCCTCTGCTCTCACATGCCAATTATTAGCATCCAATGCCTTAATTAATCCATCAACAGCTCTTGGATCACCTATTTGTCCAAGCGCTCTTGCAGCATTTTGTCTCACCTGCCAATAAAAATTATCCAATGCCTTAATTAATCCATCAACAGCTCTTGGATCACCTATTTCTCCAAGCGCCCATGCAGCCCAGTCCATCACGCACTCATCATCCAATGCCTTAATTAATCCATCAACAGCTTTTGGATCACCTATTTGTCCAAGCGCCCATGCAGCTTCTTCTCTCACATGCCAGTCCTTATCACCTAATGCCTTAATAAATCCATCAACAGCTTTTGGATCGCCTATTTGTCTAAGAGCTGTTGCAGCATTTTTTCTTACATATTTGTTGTCGCTCTGGGATAATGCTACAATCAATTTATTAATAGCCTTTGATCCAATATTAACAAGGGCCTCTATAGCATTTTCTTCTACGTTATCGCTGGAATCACCTAATGCCTTAATTAATCCATCAACAGCTTTTGGATCGCCTATTTTCCCAAGCGCCCATGCAGCTTCTTCTCTCACACCGCTGTCCTTATCATCTAATGCCCTAATTAATCCATCAACAGCTTTTGGATCACCTATTTCTCCAAGCGCTCTTGCAGCCTCTTCCCTCACAAACTCGTCGCTAACGCCTAATGCCCCGATTAACTTCTTAACATCCGAATTCATCTTTTTACCTCCTTTTTTAATTTACTGTCTATTGTGACAGCTAACTAGATATTTTCAAAGAAAACATCTCAAGAATATCCAGATAGCTATCACAATAGAACATTTAATTTTTAATGAACTGAAAATATTATACGTCTATATTGTGAATTTGTCAAGAAGATTTTTTTAAAAATAATTTTTATCTTTTTAAATAATTTTGTTATAATAAAAAAGTTGATTTTTTAAAATAAATTTTAATGAAGAAAAAATATTTTATTTTTTTGGTTTTAATTTGCGTTTTATTACTCTTGTTTTCTCTTCAAGAAAAATTTTTTCAATCAGAAAATAAAAATAAAAAAGAGAGAATATTAATATTCTCTCTTTATGATTCTATTTTATTTTACTACTCGGATCACTATTTTTCCAAGTATCCATGCAGCTTTTCTTCTTATTTCCTCGTCGTCGCTACTGACTAATGCTTCAATCAATTTATCAACTGCCTTTGATCCAATATTTACGAGTGCTTCTTCAACATTTCTTATCACATTACAATCTGTATCGCCTAATGCCCTAATTAATTTATCAACAGCTCTTGGATCACCTATTTTTCCAAGTGCCAATGCAGCCTGTTCTCTCACTTGCCAGTCCTCATCATCTAATGCCCTAATCAATTTATCAACTGCCTTTGGATCACCTATTTTTCCAAGTATCCCTGCAGCTTTTCTTCTTATTTCCTCGTCGTCGCTACTGACTAATGCCTCAATCAATTTATCAACTGCCTTTGATCCAATATTTACGAGTGCTTCTTCAACATTTCTTATCACACTAGAATCATAATCGCCTAATGCCCTAATTAATTTATCAACAGCTCTTGGATCACCTATTTTTCCAAGTGCCAATGCAGCCTGTTCTCTCACTGGCGGCCATTCCTCATCTAATGCCTTAATTAATTTAACAACTGCCTTTGGATTACCTATTTTTCCAAGTACCAATGCAACACTTCTTTTTACACCCCAATCTGTATCGCCTAATGCCCTAATTAATTTATCAACTGCCTTTGGATCACCTATTTTTCCAAGTGCCAATGCAGCTTCTTCTCTCACTCGCCAGTCCTCATCACCTAATGCCTTAATTAATTTAACAACTGCCTTTGGATTACCTATTTCTCCAAGCGCCCATGCAGCTTCTTCTCTCACTCGCCAGCTTTCATCATCTAATGCCTTGATTAATCCATTAACTACCTTTGGATAACCTATTGTTTCAAGTGTCAATTTTGATTTCATCTTTTTACCTCCTTTTTTTAATTTACTGTCTATTGTGACAGCTAACTAGATATTTTCAAAGAAAACATCTCAAGAATATCCAGATAGCTATCACAATAGAACATTTAATTTTTAATGAACTGAAAATATTATACGTCTATATTGTGAATTTGTCAAGAAGATTTTTTTAAAAATAATTTTTATCTTTTTAAATAATTTTGTTATAATAAAAAAGTTGATTTTTTAAAATAAATTTTAATGAAGAAAAAATATTTTATTTTTTTGGTTTTAATTTGCGTTTTATTACTCTTGTTTTCTCTTCAAGAAAAATTTTTTCAATCAGAAAATAAAAATCAAGATTTGTCAACTGAAAATTACCATCTAGAAAAGAAAAAAATTAGCGGGCATTCAATGGAACCACTTTTAAAAGATGGAGAAGAAGTAACCGTTTTATTCAACTATTACCACGATAATCCTTTAGCAAGAAACGATTTAGTGAGTATTTCTTTTAAAACCCAACCTCAAAAATTATATGTAAAAAAACTTGTTGGTTTGCCATCTGATAAAATAGAAATAAAAGAGGGAAAAATTTATTTAAACGGTGAATTGTTGAAAAACAGTGTTGGCGAAACTTATCTTATTAGTGAAAAAGGAGCCAACTTACTTTTAAAACCATTAAATAATCAACGAATCGCAGATGGTTATTTTCTGGTTTTAAGCGAAACTGTAAGTCCTGCTTCTTTTGATTCACGATATTTCGGTTATCTTGAAAAAACTCATATTCTTGGTAAAGTAATAAAATGAAACATTTAGAATTAGGGGGCTATGGCGAGAAATTAGCCTTTGATTATTTAAAAAGCCATGGTTTCTTAATAAAGGAAAGGAATTTTCGCAGGAAGTGGGGTGAGGTTGATATTGTGGCTTATGATTTAAAAACTAAAGAATGGGTGTTTTTTGAAGTAAAAACCAGAGAAGGAGGTAATCTAAATTCTATTTTTCCAGAAGAAGAATTGACAACAAAAAAGATCCAAAGACTTAAAAGAATAATTTTGAGTTATTTAAGTCTCAAAAGACTTGAAAACCAACCTTGGAGATTTGATTTTGTGGCTATAGAATTGAAAGATTTTCAAAGCAAGCCAATAATTAGACATTATAAAGACGAATTCTTAGATTTTTAGTGAAATGTTTCACATGAAACAATGAGTGAAACAATGTGTGAAACAACAATAGGTAAAAAACCGCTTAACCATGCGACAAGTAGGCTTTCGAGGCTATCTGTCGCATGGTTAAGCCAAAAATTCTGTTTTTCATTCAAATTTTTAGCTTAAAAATGTTTCACGCCAAACATTGTGTGAAACAACGTGTGAAACAATATTAAATTCGTCATTTTTATAAAATGTGGATAAATATGGGATAAAGCTATCCAAAAACATGCTTTTAGAAATAAAAAATCTTAAAGTAAAATTCGGGGATAAAGAAATTTTGAAAGGAGTAAATTTCAATATTAAACCAAAAGAAAAGGTGGTTCTTTTAGGGCCAAACGGTTCTGGAAAAACTGTCCTGGCACAGGTAATAGCAGGAAATAGAAAATATAAAATAAATCAGGGTAAAATCGTTTTTAGCCATAAAGATATTTCTAATTTATCACCGGAGAAAATAACAAAAATGGGAATTAGTTTGGCTTGGCAAGCGCCCCCAAAAATTCCAGGAGTAAAATTTCAAGATTTTCTCTCTAAAATTAGCAAGTCAAAGATAATAAATGACATAGAGAATTTTGATTTAAAAATTTCTTCTATTTTAGAAAATGAGTTAAATACCAATATCTCTGGAGGCGAAAAAAAGATTTCAGAATTACTTCAGGCTATTGTTCTAAAACCAAAGTTAGCGATTTTCGATGAAATCGATTCTGGTTTGGATATGAAAAACTTAAAAAGGGTTTGTCAGTTGATTGAAAAGGAATTGCTTAAAAAAGGAGCGGCTACTTTGTTTATTACCCATAACGGTCATATTTTAAATTATTTCAAACCTGATAAAACTTTGGTAATGGTTGATGGAAAGATAATTTGCCAGAGTAAAAACTACCAGCAGATTTTAAAAACCATAAAAAAATATGGCTATGAAAAATGTAAAAAATGCCAATTTTCTTCAAATAGACCATGAAGTCCAAAAAATCTCAAAGGTAAAAGGGGCTGAGATTTTGACGAGCCCAGAGGCTTACCAAAAAATCCCCTGGACAAGAAAGTTTTTTTTGGAAAAACCGAATGAAGGCTATTTTATTTGGGTAAAAAAACAGGTTGATTTGCCTTTATTAACCTGTTTTAGTTTAAATACTTATAAAACTCAACAAAATTTAGAGAATCTTTTAGTAATAGAAAAAGGGTTGAAAATTAAAAGTAATGTTATTTGTAACGCTTTAAAAGAAAATCTTTGCGCCAGCCATAAGGCAAAAGGAAAAATTGTTTTAAAAGAGGGGGCAAGATTGAAATATTCTCATTTTCATTGGTGGGGTTCAAAAGAAATAATTGAATCAGACTATGAGTTTTATTTAGGACCAAATTCGCAGTTAGTTTATAATTATAAAAATACTCATTCTTCTAAAAATCTTTTTTTTAGAACCTATATTGAAGCAGAGAAAAAAAGCGACTTAAACTTAAATATCAATCTTTTAGGAAAGAATACTAAAGCCAGATTTGAAGAAGTTTTAAAACTAAAAGGGGAAGATTCGAGGGGAATAATTAGATTAAGATTAGTGGCCGACAAAAAAAGCGAGATTGAGGGCATGTCAAAGATCTTCGCTTTAAATAAGAGCATAGGACATTTAGATTGTCAAGGGTTATTAATTAATAAAGACTCAAAAATTTCTCTTATTCCTAATTTAGTTTGCGAAAATAAAAAGGCCCAGTTGACTCATGAGGCTTCGATTGGAAAAGTTTCTGAAGAAGAATTAACTTATTTACGCACACGAGGCTTAACAGAAAAACAAGCAATTGATTTGATTGTTAGCGGATTTTTAATGAAGTGGACTTAGCGAGAATCGAACTCGCATCTCCGCAATGCGAATGCGGTGTACTCCCATTGTACTATAAGCCCTTTCCCCTTTTTTATTCGTTATTATTATAAACGAAATTTTTGTTTTTAGCAATCAAAAACTTTATCAATAATAAAACTTGTGATAAGATAGAATATTAAAATTTAAATATGAGCAGCGCTTTAAAAGTTTTAATCTACTCTTCTTCAACCTGTCCTTATTGCTATGTGGTAAAGGATTATTTAATTTCAAAAGGAATAACATTTGAAGAAATTGATTTGGACGAACAGCCGAAAAAGAGGAAAGAAATGGAAGAAATTTCCGGCCAAAAAAATATTCCGGTAATTTTAATTAACAATGAGGCAGTGTGTGGCTGGCGAAAAGAGGAAATTGATAAGTTATTAGAAAAATATGGAGCAATATGATTTAATCATTATTGGCGCTGGGCCAGCAGGAATTACGGCTGGAATTTATGCTTCGCGGAAGAAACTAAAAACTCTTTTAATTACTAAAGAATTTTTGGGTCAGGTTGGATTGACTTCGAGAATAGAAAATTACCCTGGCTTTCCAAAAATAAACGGCAAAGATTTGTTAAAAAATTTTTATAATCATTTGACTCAAAATGAAATTGAGATAAAAAATTATGAGGAGGTGGTAAAGATAAAAGAGTTAGACAATAAATTTAAAGTAAAAACAGAAGATGGCGAATTTGAAAGTTTAGCCATTATTTTTGCTACTGGTGCTGTCCCGAAAAAACTGGCAATTAAAAATGAAGAAAAGTTTTTGGGTAGAGGCCTTTCTTATTGTTTGACTTGTGACGCAAAGGCTTTTGAAGGAAAGAAGGTGGCGGTGATTGGCGGCGGCAATGCTGGCGCCCAATCTTCGGTTGAACTTTTAAAATTTGCCTCAGAAATTTATTTATTAGAATATTTAGAAAATTTGACTTGCGATGAAATTTTAAAAGAAGAAATTATAAATCAATCAAAAATTAAAATAATTACTGGCATTGAAGTTTTGAGTTTTGAAGGAGAAAAGGAATTAAAAAAGATTGTTTTTAAAGAAAGAAAAACCGGAGAAATCAAAGAATTAGAAGTTGAAGGTTGTTTTGTAGAAATTGGCACTAAACCAAATACCGAATTAATGAAAGGATTGGTTAATTTGAATGAAAAAGGCGAAATTATTGTGAATCCAAAAACAATGGCAACTTCAAAAAAAGGAATTTTTGCCGCTGGCGATGTTTGCGATTTTCCTTATAAGCAGATTGTTTTGGCAACTGGCGAGGGAGCTTTGGCTGCTTTGTCTAGTTATTCCTATCTTAAGAATTTAAAAAAATAAGATGAATTTTAGAAAAAGATATCTTTTAGTAAGCATTATTTGCTTTTTCATAGTTTTCAGTCTTAATGTCAGGTTTTCTTTCGCTCAACAAAAGGAAGTCAATCTTTATTTTTTTTGGGGTCAGGGCTGTCCGCATTGTTCTAATGAGAAACCGTTTTTAGAGTCTTTAAAAATTAAATATCCTCAATTGAGGGTTTATGATTTTGAAGTCTGGTATAACAAAGAAAATAGAGATTTATTGGTTGAGATAGGAAAGAAATTAAATATAGAAATTACGGGTGTTCCTTTAACCATTATTAATAATCAAACAATTGTTGGTTATTTCAATGACCAAACTACTGGCAAACAAATAGAGGATTTAATTTTAGAGTGTCTCAATTCAAGTTGTGCGGACTCGGTGAAAGAAATCGTTTTTAATAATATTACCACTACCACTAAAAAACAACCTTCTTTAACCACTACTACTTTAGTTAATCAAAAAGAAATTAGAGTCTATCTTTTTTGGGCAGAAGGGTGTCCTTTATGTTCCCAAGAAAAAGCATTTTTAAATAAAATTAAAAACCAATATCCTAATTTTAAAATTACCTATTTAAATGTTTCCCAAGATAAAAATGCCGAGGTTCTAAAACAAGTAGCAGAAGAATTAAATATTGAAAATCCAGCCTTGCCAATGCTAATTATTGGTGAAAAAACTATTATTGGTTGGCGTAGTGAAGAAACTTCCGGAAAAACCATTAGAGAAGCAATAGATTGCTATTTAGAACAAGAATGCCCCGATTTGGTAGGCAAAATTCTTACTCGTTTTTCTCCTTTTGGAGAATCAAGCAAAGAAAAACCTCTGCCGGAAAAAATTAAAATTCCTTTGATAGGCGAGATAGAAACAAAAAATTTATCTTTGCCTGTTTTAGCAATTATTTTAGGCGGACTTGACGGTTTTAACCCTTGCGCAATGTGGGTTTTGGTATTTTTAATCAGTTTGCTTTTAAAAATGGAAGATAGAAAAAGAATGTGGATTTTGGGTTTGACTTTTATAGCGGTTTCAGCCGGAGTTTATTTTCTTTTTATGAGTGCCTGGCTTAATTTGATTTTGTTTTTAGGTTTTATTTTTTGGATAAGACTGATTGTGGGATTAGTGGCAATTTCAAGCGGAGTTTATAATTTAAAAGATTATTTTACTAATCCAGAAGCAAGTTGTAAAGTGACTAGTACAAGTCAAAAGAAAACAATCATTGAAAAAATGAAGCAGGTAGTTTCGAGCCGTGGCTTTCTTTTATCTTTAATTGGAATTATTGTTTTAGCCGCAGCCGTTAATTTAATTGAATTAGTTTGTTCAGCCGGTTTTCCGGTAATTTTCACTCAAATTTTGGCCTTGAGCAATTTAGAAAAATGGCAGTACTATCTTTATATGCTTTTATATATTTTTATTTTTATGCTTGACGATATTATTGTTTTTATTGGCGCAATGGTGACTTTAAGATTAACTGGGGTTACCAACAAATATTCCCGATTTTCTCATTTAATTGGTGGCATTTTGATGCTACTGATAGGAGTGCTTTTGATTTTTAAACCAGAATTATTAATGTTCGGTTAAGTTAAAAGCAATAAAAATATGAATAATGCTCAAAACGAGATGCTAAAAACAGCCCAGGATTTAATAAAAAAAACTGGTAAAAAGTTAAATTTGAGTCAAGAAGAAATTGATTTCTTAATTCAACCAGACAGGGTAATTGAAGTAAAAATTCCGGTGAAAATTGATAATGGGGTTATAAAAAGTTTTATTGGTTTTAGAAGTCAACATAACAATGTTTTAGGCCCATATAAAGGAGGAATAAGATTTCATCTAAATGTTTCTCGCGAAGAAGTAATTGCTTTATCAATTCTGATGACTCTAAAATGCGGAGCCAATAATTTACCTTTTGGTGGCGGCAAAGGAGGAGTAATTGTTAATCCAAAAGAGCTTTCTGAAGGAGAATTAGAAAGATTGTCCCGGGGTTATGCTAAAGCAATCTCTCCCTTTATTGGCGAAAATGTTGATATTCCGGCTCCAGATGTAAATACTGATTCTAAAGTGATGTTATGGATGCTTAATGAATATGAAAAAACTATTGGCAGGAAGTCGCCCGCCACTTTTACCGGAAAACCAATCGGAAGTGGCGGGAGTTTGGGAAGAACAGAGGCTACCGGTAATGGTGGCGTGATAGTGATGGAAAATTTATTAAAACAAACAAATAAAGGTTATAAAACAATCGCAATTCAAGGATTTGGCAATGTTGGTTATTATTTTGCCAAAATTGCCTTTGAAAAAAATTATAAAATTGTGGCAATTTCCGACTCAAAAGGCGGAATTTATAATAAAAATGGTTTAAATCCAGAAGAAGTAATGAAAGTGAAAAAAGAAACAGATAAAGTTACAGATTTTAAAAAAGGAAAAATTATTTCAAATGAAGAACTTTTAGAATTGCCGGTTGACATTTTAGTGCCAGCGGCTTTAGAAAATGTGATTAATCAAGATAATGTTTCAAAAATAAAAGCAAAAGTAATTATTGAAATGGCTAATGGCCCGATTAATGAAGTCGCTTACCCGATTTTAGAAAAAAAAGGAATTATAATTGCTCCGGATATAATAGCAAACGCTGGCGGAGTGATTGTTTCTTATTTTGAATGGCTTCAGAATAAAAAAAATGAGAAATGGTCCGAAGAGAAAGTAAATCAAAAATTAGAAGAACACTTAAAAAGAGCCTTTGAAGAAGTTTTTAAGATAAGTTTAGAATTTCAAACTAATTTGAAAGAAGCAGCTTTTATTTCTTCTCTTTTAAAATTAACGGAGAACAGTTCTCCGTTAATTGCTTGACTTTGTTTTATAGATTTTGTTCAAGGAATATAAAGGAGAATTTGACTGTAAGGAAAATGCTTTGGAAAAAATTGAAGAAAAAATCCTGATTTTGAAACAACTTTTCGCGAAAGAATTAGTGAAATAAGATATAAGGAAGGAGGAAATTTATTTTCCTTTTCTTTTTCTTCGCTGCTTTTTTAGCATTTTATCCGATTAGTCTGAACCCCTCAGAGAATTGAAAGATATTTAAAAACAACCTTTAATAAAAGGTTGTTTTTTTAATTTACTCTTTATCTGGGTCTTCGCAATATTTTGTTTCTACCATATGTGACTGGCCTGCTTGTAAATCTTCCACTGCAATTCTTGCTTGATGAAATTTTTTTGCTAAAGCATAAACTTTTTGGATTTGCGATTTATCCCCCTCAATTAATACCGCTGGTTCAGTATACTTTCCCCATGATCCAGCAGAATAAATCTCTGCTTGCGTTAAATTAAATGTTTCACCAAGTTCTTGCTGCACTTCTTCAAGAGTATGATCCTTGCCGAAATTAGTTTCCTCTAAAACGGATTTTAATTCTTCAATATTAGAAAATTTATTAATATCAATTCCAAATTCCGAAAGGTCACCAATCTCGGATTCAAGGGTTTTTTTGGCATCTTCCAGCGTTGTAATATCTCTTTTATTTATCCGTTCAACAATGTTGCGTTTTTTATACTCACCGTATCCTTCTTGAAGCCCAAGTAGTACTCTAAAGCGAGGTTGCTCTGTCTTTTTTTCTTCCTCGCCATGAGTTTCCAATTTTTCTGCTAATTTCTGTAAAGCCTCCTGATGTTTTTCAATTGAAGCGACTGGGCCAAATGCTCGGCGGGGATAGCGGCTGAAATGATATTCAAAATCCTTTTCATCCTTTGGGATGCGGTATCCTGAATAAGTAAAGTCTAATTCTTTTGCCACTTCAATAATTTTTTGCTCGAATTCCTCATCGCTTAAATCTTCAACAAAAACAACGCCGCTCCAGAATTCTTCTGGAGATAATTCCCTGAATTCTGTTTTTTGTAATTGTTCTTGGGGCGGTAATCCACCCTCGATTTTGTTTTCCATAAATTTTATTTAAAATTTAATAAATTAGTTTAATAGCTTCAATTGGGACGGCCGGATTTGAACGCTTTGTGTTATCTACGAAGCAAGTCGGCGATCTCGTGTTCCTTTCTGCCTAAATTTTAAGAGTCGGGGACGGCGGACTCGAACCGCCAATCTTCTGGTCCCAAACCAGACGCCTTACCATTAGGCCAGTCCCCGGAAAATTTTGGCAGGCAAGAAGCACGCGTGTTACCATTACACCACGTCCCGACGAGGGTCCCCCCGAGAGGAATCGAACCTCTATTTCAGGCTTAGAAGGCCCGCGCTCTATCCGTTGAGCTACGAGGGGAACCCGCCCAAATTTTTTTTGTAGGTTAAAAATTTGGGTGGGTAAACAGAAACTTGGTTGGATAGAATCAATAACTTATACTTCCAATAAAGATATTCTTAATAATATCATTTTTTTTCTTGAAAGAAAAGAGAATTTGAGGTATAATTGAAGTGGTTTAAAAAGAAATTTTATGGAAAATGCTTACAAGGTTAAAGGCGGGAAAATTTTAAAAGGAGAAATTGAATTGGCTGGAGCGAAAAATGTTTCAACAAAAGTAATGATTGCCGCTTTATTAGCTGATTCAAAATCAGTGTTGGAAAATATTCCCAGAATTGGTGATGTCGAAATTACGATGGAAATTTGTCAGGCTTTGGGTGCGAAATGTCAGTGGCTTGAAAAAAATGTTTTAGAAATTGATCCGACTACTCTTAATAATTTTCAAGTCCCGATAGAATATAGCGGCAGAAACCGAACCCCGATTTTGTTTTTTGGTCCTTTAATTCATAAATTTCAAAAAGCCGAAGTTCCTTTTTTAGGTGGTTGCACTATTGGTGCCAGACCGGTAGATTTTCATGTTAATGCTTATATAGAGATGGGAGCAAAAATTGAATGTTCAGATGGGGTTTATAAAGTAGAAGCAGATGGTTTAAAAGGTACAATTATTCGCTTACCCTATCCAAGCGTAGGAGCGACAGAAAATATTATTATGGGCGCGGTTTTAGCAAAAGGAACAACCGTGATTGAAAATGCGGCCATTGAACCAGAAATTGAAGATTTGGCTTTATTTTTACAATCAATGGGCGCGGTGATTTATCAAGATATTAATCGCACCTGGATAATTAATGGCGTTAATAAATTAAAAGGGAGTTACTATCGGATAATGACTGATAGAATAGAGGCCGCCTCTTTTGCTTCGCTTGCTTTGGCAAACAAAGGAGATATTTTGGTAAAAGGAATCGACCAGCGTTATCTTTTGACATTTCTAAACTGGGTAAGAAAAGTTGGTGGCGATTTTGAGTTGAAAGAAAATGGGATTAGATTTTATTCTGCCAACGGTCTTCGTTCGGCAGTGCTTGAAACTGATGTTCATCCTGGATTTATGACTGATTGGCAGCAGCCATTCACGATTGTTTTGACTCAGGCAAAAGGTGTTTCTATAATTCACGAAACAGTCTATGAAAATCGTTTTGGCTATACTGAAGCTCTAAATAAAATGGGAGCCAAGATTGAACTTACCACTCATTGCTTAGGTTCAAAACCTTGTCGGTTTAGTAATCGCGATTTTTATCACAGTGCAATCATCACTGGTCCAACTGAACTTTCGGCCGCCGAATTAGAAGTACCAGATTTAAGAGCAGGTTTTGCTTATTTAATGGGGGCTTTAATTGCTCAAGGCGAGTCAGTAATAACAAATATTGACAAAGTTGAAAGAGGATACGAGAATATAAAAGAAAGGTTAAAAAATTTAGGAGCAGAAATTGAATAAAATGGTGGCTATGGTGTAATGGTTAGCACGAGAGTCTGTGGAACTCTTGGCGAGGGTTCAAATCCCTCTAGCCACCCCACATTTTCCAGTCAAGTATTTTTAATTATTTTGTTTATCAAGCGAATTCGCCTTCGGTTTTGTTTTTATTAACTTATGAGTTATTTGCCAGAAAAGATGAAGAGCAAGCTCTAAAAAATAAAAAACACTCGTCTAAATTTAGGCGAGTGTTTTTTAAATCATTGGCTATTATTTTCTTTTGAGTAATTTTTTGCGAGTTCTCTCAAATCGGTAGTTTCTAACAAACTCTTCTATTGTGTTAAAGATTAATTTACCTTTTTGATTATAGGTGAAATAGTAGAAAAGAATTAAAGTTAAACCCAAACTAATTAAAAGCATTACTCTTAATGAATCTGCTGGACCGGTTTTAACCGTGGCTGCGCCCAAAACAGTACCGAAAACAATTGTTGATGAATCAGTGACTTTGTCTTGACCAGTAGCCATCGCCTCAGCAGTATTAGTTTGGGTGAGATAGTACCCGGGGGCTGAGCTTAAAGCTTGAAAAGTAATAATCTTAGAATTGCCACGAGAAATATTTCCCAATGATAAACCAGTAGTGGCAATTGTATCAATTTGAACTATACCATTAATCTTAGTAGTTCCATTCATATAAGTTAAACTTGTTGGCAAAATATCTTTAACTGTTACATTGGTTAAATCAGCATCAACAGCAGAAATGGCAAGATAAAATTCGGCTACTTCGCCTGGCGCTAATCTGATAGTCTTTTCATAACTTCTATCACCCCTTGAAAGATTTCTTCCTAATTTAGTTAAGCCGATATTTGTTCCTTCACTTACATAAATTGTTAAAGATTTGCTTACAGAACCTTGAGGACCGTAACAAGTTAAATTATAGGTAGTTTGGCTGGTTGGACTTGTAGATTCATATCCATTAGTTGATCTGCTGCCGCTCCAACCATTTGAAGCAGTACAATAGGTAGCATTGGAAGAAGTCCAACGAAGATAAGTTGCCTCACCTTTAATTAAAGAATATTTATCAGCCCAGAAATCTAGAGTTGGATAATTATAAGATTGACCTTCAATATAAACTGAACAAGAAGCAGTCCCAGTTCTACCTTGAGAATCGCTTACTGTTAAATAAGCCCAGTATGTGCCATTTGAAGAAAAACTGCGGGAGTAATGGGAAGAATTACCACTCGCATATCCAGACCAATCATAATAATAATTTCCAGAGCCATTAGAAACAGAACTAGAAAAAGTTACGCTTTGGTTTACCCGGGCTGGATTAGGAGAGGCCCAGCAGGATACATTTAAAGAAGGAGTTTGGCTAATATTAACGCTTAAATTTCTAAAATCAGTATTAGTTTGACCATAGCAGGTTAAAGTGAAAGTGGTGAGTTGGGCCAGATTATAAACAATAGTTGAACCACTAGTCGCTTTATTGCCTATCCAATATAAATTAGAGGGGTTACTAGAAGCATTGCAATAACTGCAATTCGAAGAATTCCAACTTAAAATTGTATTATCACCCGAAGAAACTGGATTTGGATTAGCAGAAAAATTGGTAATTTGACAGTTTAAAGGTTGCTGACAGTCAGCCTGACAAGCGTTCAATGAAGAGTAATAGCCAGTTGAAGACTGATAGCATTGCCAGGTACTAGTGTTACAAGAATAACGTTGAGAAGGCGGAGTATACTGACAGTCAGCCTGACAAGCGTTCAATGAAGAGTAATAGCCAGTTGAAGACTGATAGCATTGCCAGGTACTAGTGTTACAAGAATAACGTTGAGAAGGCGGAGTATACTGACAGTCAGCCTGACAAGCGTTCAATGAAGAGTAATAGCCAGTTGAAGACTGATAGCATTGCCAGGTACTAGTGTTACAAGAATAACGAATTACAGGTTGAGGAAGAACGGTTATTGTGACTGACCTTATATCATAATTAGAAATAAAATTATAATAACATTTAAGATAAAAAGTAGTAGTTTGAGTTAAATTATTTATTGTTTTATTTCCAGAGAAATTAACAGAAGTATCCCATTGAGAATTTCTTGGTTCAGCATAACCCTGACAAGAATCATAGCCGTTAGCAGACCAGGATAAAACTGTAGAGTCATCATAATTAACAGTTGTTGGATTAGCGCTTAAACTAATTTGTCTTGGAGTTTCTGAGACTGTGACTGAACAGGAAGTGGATTTTGTTTGAGAAGCATTATCAGTAACAGTTAAATAAGCAGTTTTTGTGCCACTATTAGAAAAACTAGTAGTTTTTGGATTGCCAGAGCCAGTTACTGCACCTGACCAAGAATAAGAATAAGGGGAAACTCCGCCAGAAACATTAGCAGTAAAAGTTACATTTTGATTAATCTGGGCTGGATTAGGAGAAGCGGAACAAGATACATTTAAAGAAGGAATTGAAGATACATTTACTGTTGCATTTTTTGTATCTGAACTGGAAGTTCCTTGGCAAGTTAAAGTAAAAGTGGTTGTTTGTGAAAGATAAACGCTTTTTGAGCCGCTTATGCTTACACTTCCGGACCAATAAGAATTATTTGGACTGGCAGAAGCAATACAAGAACTACAATTAGAAGTAGACCAAGTTAGATTGGAGTTACCGCTGCCGGTTAACGAATTAGGATTAGCGTAAAAAGAAGCGATATTGCAAAGAGGAGCGCTTCCTACATAAACAGTTACGCTTTTTGTATCAGAACCGGTATTTCCGGTGCAAGATAAAGTAAAGTTAGTATTTTGAGTTAAATTATAAATAGTGGTATTTCCCGAAATAGATTTTGACCCAGACCAATAAGAATTATTTGGACTAGCAGAAGCAGTGCAAGAATTGCAATTAGAAGTAGACCAAGTTAAATTAGTGGAACCGTTATAGTTAATTGAACTAGGATTAGCAGTGAAACTATTGATAGTACAGGGCTGTGATTGCGTGAAATTCAAAGTTAAAGAACGAGTATCAGAAGCAAAACGTTTCTGAGGATTATAAGTACAAGCGCAATCTCCGGTGTTTTGAGGATCGCACTGCGCCGCATCAACAAAAAGGGTAATACTTGATTGAGAAGCGCAATTACTTAAATTAACTGGGATTTGATATATTTGAGTACCGGTTACAGAATACCAGCCATCGGAACTATTGCTTGATGGTTGATAAAATGAAGTAAAACAAGAAGAATAACTTCTTATCTGAAAACCAATTTTTCTTTGACTAGGACAACTTACTTGAGCAGTAATCGTATAAGGATCGTTAGGATTAATATTAGTGTTGGTGTTTAAAATAGTAAGGTCGCAGATATTAGAAGTTTCAACGCAAGTTGCTGCAAAAGCGGATTTTATTGAACCAAAACTAAAAATCCCGACCCCGATAAAAAGGCCTAAAATAAACAAATAATTAACTTTTTTCATATATTTAAACATATTAAGCATAATTTTAGACTCTGCTTTAATTGTGAGGTAATTATATCATACTTTTAATTTTTTGTCAAATAAAAAGACCCTTCTATTGAAGGGTCATTATTTATTTTTCTTGGTTTCGTTTTTCCTTCACCGTAATAGACTTGAGGATTTCAATTAGAATAGGAATCGAAACGAGAATCGTAAATGGAATCCAATAATGTTGAAACACTAAGTAACTGAGTATGGTGATTGGGATATAAATACCGATACACAATCCTATAAATACTGGACTCATTCTTGTCCTCCTTTTTCTATTTCTTTACCTAGGTTATAGCCGAGATAAAGAAATAGAAATAGTAAACCTATCAAGATCATTTTCATTTTCTACCTCTTTTATTTTTAAAGATTGCAATCAGAGATAGCCCTATTAGGGCTAAGACCAAAACTATAAAACTCAGAGATAAACCCGAACTACGCCACTCTAGGATAATTATACAACACACCAATATACCAAAAGCTATTTTGACAAGTATCATTTTTTACCTCCTTTTCTTTCCTTTCTCTTACCAAGAAAATCAATTATAGCGAGAGAAAGGAAAAAAATAACCACAAACGCTGTCCAGAAAATCATAAGATTTTCTGGACTCTCCATCGCCCAGAGAACTGGGCGAGGAATCATTGCATATATTTCCTCCATTTTTTCTCCTTTCTGCACTTTGACTAATTTTTGGGATGAACTCCCTTTTCTTTATTTTAATTGTCAAAGTGCTAAATATGCCTTATTTTAGCAAATAAAATTACTATTGTCAAGAGAAGAAAAATGTGCTATAATTAAAGAGTCAAAAATGGGAAAATTAAAATAGCAATTTCAAGTTTTTTAGTGTAAAATAAAATTATGAATTTCATCAATTTCTTTTGGCCAACGGAAAAAAACAAAGGGCAGCCTTTCATTATTACCGATAGGGCAATTTCTATTTTTATTTTGCTTTTTCTTTTGGTTAAAGTTATTTTCAGTTTTGAAATTTTAATGTTAAGGCAAACATCGCTGTTTGCCGAGGTGAGTGCGCAAAAAGTTTTGGAATTGACCAATGATTTAAGACAACAATACGGTTTACCGCCCTTAAAAGAAAATTCTCTTTTGGTTCAGGCTGCTCAAGAGAAGGCTCAAGATATGATAAGAAACAAGTATTTTGCCCATTTTTCTCCGACAGGAATTTCTCCTTGGTATTTTATTGAAAAATCAGGCTATAACTATCATTATGCTGGCGAAAACTTGGCAATGAATTTTTTGGACAGCGAAGAAGTGGTAAGAGCATGGCTTAATTCGCCGACTCACCGTGACAATCTTTTAAATCAAAAATATAAAGAAATTGGCGTGGCGGTTGTAGACGACGATATTACTGGAGATAATTTATCAAAAATTGTTGTTGTTCAAATGTTCGGTTCGCCAATAGAAAAATCTTCAACTTTAACAAAAGTTGCTCAGGCAGAAGAAAAACCTGAAGAAATTCCGACTACTACCGCGGTTCCGGCTACTACCACTACTGTTTTAAAACAAACCACCACTACTTTTATATTAGAAACAATTCCTCAAATAACCCAAAAAGAGACAAAAGTCGCTCAAGTAGAAGGAGAAGAGGTACCTCCAACCTCTACTACTTTATTGTCTCCGGAGACTACAGTTTTGTCTCCGGTTGTAAACCGGGTTGAAGAAAATAACGAAACTTTTTTAAAAGAACTAACTCAAGAAAAATCTAATCGTGACAAAATTCAGTTTGTTAATCAAATAATAGCTTTTATTTTGATAAGTTTAGGAACAGTTGCTTTAATCGGGATTATAGTTAATCAGCAAAAAGGAATAGTCCCAATTGTCACTTCTGAACTGATTTTGCGAGGGGCTTTAATAATTTTAATTGGCTTTGCTTTTCTTTTGTTCAAGATGGAAATTTTTATTGGCAGTTTAGCCATCGCCTAATTTGACTTTTTAAAGTTTATTATTTACAATAAAAAGCACTTTTGAATATATGTTCACATTACGATTACAAAGACAAGGTAGGAAAAAAGATTTTATTTACCGAGTGGCGGCCATTGATTCGCGATTTTCGGTTAAAAGCGGAAAAGCAAAAGAAATTTTAGGTTGGTGGGATCCTAAAACCGATAAATTTCAACTGAAAACCGATAGAATTTCTTATTGGCTTAAAAATGGTATTCAACCAACTGATTCTTGTTATAATTTATTGATAAAAGCAAAATTGATTTCTGGAAAAAAAAGAAAAATTCCTATCAGGAAAAAAGAATCAAAAAAGAAAAAGGAAGAAGCAAAAGAAGAAAAAAATAAAGAAGAAAAACCAAAGACGGAACCAGTGGAGTTATCCACAATAGAGACTTGACAGTAAATTTATTTTGTCTATAATTCTAAAAGAATTAAAACAGTGGGGTTTGAAGGCTTTCTCTACAGGGCCTGAAAAGTTTTAACCCCACTGTTTTTCTTTTCAGGTCCTTTAAAGGAAGTCTTCAGGAATGAAAAATTTGAAAACTAAAGAAATTTTTGCTATAATGATTTGGGGTCTTGAGAAGTTAAGGTACGATTCAGGTCAAACAAGGTTTAAAGGGAGTTTTAATCTTTTACTTCTAGGAGTAAAAGCGCGAACACCCACTTATCCTTTTTCGCTGAATTCGACCTTGCTTTGAAAGACCCCAATTATAAATAAGAATTAGGATACAAAAATATGGCAAGAGTTTGCGAAATTTGCGGGAAAAGTTATCAGAAAGCCGCTTCTTACAAAAAAATAAAATCAAAATACGATCCAACAAGGGTTCATAAACAAAAACCTAATTTAGTTTGGATTAAATTACCCCATTCTAATAAAAAAATTCGGGTTTGTGCCCGCTGTCGAAAGAAGTTAATTACAAAATGATTCAATTTAAAATTTAATTAAATAAACCCCCACCATGAAAAAAATTATTCAGATTTTTGAAGTTCTTAAAACAAGAAAATTTTTAATCTTAATTATTTTTTTATTATTAGGAATTGGGGGTTATTTTCTTTTTTCTCATTCTGATTTTGGAGGGTACTTTGCCTTCAATAGAAAACAAAAGTCTCTTTTAGAACAAATTGAAAAAGAAAAAGAAAAATATCAGAACGATGTTTTTGGCGGCTTAACCCCGCTTGAAACTTACAATTTATTTTTAGAAGCGCTAAAAAAGAGCGACATTGAATTAGCGGTAAAATACTTTCCTTTAGATCTTCAAAGCAAATATCTTGAGTTGTTTAATCAAATTAAAAAGAGTGGTCAGTGGGAGAAGATGATAAAAGATTTAGAAAAATCGGAAAATCAAATTGGTGAGTATGTAACCAGTGATTGGTATAACATTAAAATTAAAAATGATAAAAATGAAGTAGTAACGACAGTAGTGTTAAAAATTATTAAAGATTTTGATAACCGGCCGGTTACTAGTCTTTGGAAAATTGTTGAATTTTAAAAGATAACAATAAAAAAACAGGGGGCAAAATATGAGAAAAAAACCCTGTTTTTTAATAATTGTAATTTTATTTACTCTTCCTCTAAAAATTCTAGCCTATGATACTTATACCACCCATCCAATCTTAACTGGGATGGCAGTCGATTTTTACAATCTTTATTCTTCGGAAAAAATCACCGAAACGGAAAAACAATTAATAATGAAAGGTTCTACTGAAGAAGATAATAGTTTAAGGTTTGTCAACCATTTTTACGACCCGGTTTTTAACAAAACTTGGCATTTTTTAGGAGTTCAATATCTTTTTCCAGAATTAACCGCTAAACAATGGGCGAAAAATCCTTTTGCTCAGGCGCTTTATGACCCAGAATATTTGGCAACTATCGGACCGGTAATAAAAAGTCCGGTCTTTTCCAATGCCAATTATAGTTGGCAAAGGGCAATTTATGAATATGTAAAAGGGAATCGAATCAAGGCTTTTGAAAGTTTGGGACATATTCTTCATTTGATTCAGGATATGTCTGTGCCTGAACATACTAGAGAAAATGTCCACCTTTCTTTTTTAGATAAAGCGACGAGTTATTACGAAGAGTACGCCGCAAGAAAAGAAGAAAGCTTTTATCAGTCCTTAAAAGATAAATTGAATATTTTACATCAGTTTCCATTGAAAAATAATTTAGAGGATTATTTTGACAACATTGCTTTTTATTCAAACAATTATTTTTTATCACCTGATACTATTCCTCCCTCAAAATATAAATTACCCCGAGTGGAATATCAGGATGTGCCAGAAATAAACAAAAACGGAGAAATCGAATATTTTCTTTTATCAGCTGATGAAAATGGTAATTTGTTTCATTTAGCAAAAAAGAATTATTTGGATTGGAGGCTTCAGTCTGGTTTCGCCGGCTATACTCTAAACGATAGTAAAGTATTAAATGATTATTTTAAACGGTTAGGATTAAAAAGTGTTTTAACAAGTGCTGGCGTAATTAATTTATATTTTAAAGAGATAGAAAAGGTAAAATTAGACCCAAATTTTGTCAAAAAGAACGAAAAAAATTTAATTGCTTCAATTTTTGAAGGAATTAATAGTTTTATTGCTGATATTTTTCAAAAAGATCCAGAATATATTTTAAAAGAAAGCGATGTACTAACTTCAGAATCAACCATTGTTGTTTCTGGCAATCAGTCATCTAGTAATTTAACAACAACTTCTACTACCTTAAAATCTATAACCACGACGTTAAAATTTTCTTCTACCACTACTAAAGCCCCTTCAAAAGTAACCACTACCACTAAATTAACAACGACTACCACTAAAGTCACCACAACTACTAGAAGTACGACAACAACCAAAACTACCACCACAACTATTCCTTTGACTTCTTTTTGTTCCTTTAATACGACCCAATCTCCTTTGAGAAATAAAGTTATTTTTAATGAAATTGCTTGGATGGGAACAGTAGCAAGCAGCGACAACGAATGGATAGAATTAAAAAATATTTCTAATCAGGAAATAGATATCTCTGGCTGGCAAATTTTGGATAAAGAGGCTCAAATAAAAATAGTTTTGCCATTAAATACCAAAATAGGATCGAATCAGTTTTTTCTTTTAGAAAGAACCGATGATAATTCTGTTCCTCAAATAAAGGCTGACTTTATTTTTGTGGGGACGATTAATAATCAAAATGAAGCCTTAAAAATCTTTGATAATCATTGTCAACTTCAAGATGAAGTAATTAGTGAAGGCGATTGGTTTTTTGGCAATAATACTTCAAAAAGAACAATGGAAAGAAAAAATGATTTAGCTTGGCAAACAAGTTCTGAGATTGGCGGCACGCCGACAAGAGAAAATAGCGCTGGTTATTTTGTAAATAGCGGCGGTTCTAATTCTGATTCAGATTCTTCTTCGGTTTCTACAACTACAACCACTACCTCTGTTTCAACCACGACCACTGAGCCAATTTCTTATCCGAAAATTTTGATAAATGAAATTAAAATCGCCGACAAAGACTCAGAGAATGAAATTATTGTTAAAGATGAATTTATTGAACTTTATAATCCAAATAATTTTTCAGTTGATTTAACTAATTGGTATATTCAAAAGAAAACAAAAGAGGGAGATTCTTTTAATAGTTTAGTTACTAAATCAGTTTTAGAAGGAAAACTTATCAATCCTGAGGATTACTTTGTGATTGGAAATATTTTATCGCCAGTTGCCTCCACTTGTGATGCTTTATGGGCAGATAATTATAGTTTAGCCAAAGATAATACTATTGCTTTAAAAAATCCTTTAGGAGAAATTGTTGACAAGGTTGGCTGGGGAGAAGTTTTAGATAGCGAGAATCTACCAATTGTTAACCCTGAACCCCAGCAAAGTATTCAAAGAAAAAAATTAGGCGAAGTGCCGGTTGATACTGATAATAATTTTGAAGATTTCGAGATTTTAGAATGCCCTACTCCTAAAGAATTAGAATTAGATTGCGAGGCTTTAGTCCCTTCTACCACTTCCCCCTCTAATCTTGCTCCTACTCCCTCTGTTTCTTATCTAACAGAGTTTTCTTGGCACCCTTTTAAACAAGATTCTTCTCAAATTATCCTTGATTTTAGGACTAAACCCTACCCTTTTATTCCTTCAGTAGATCCTACTGATAATAGTTTTACAGCGATGGTTTTTTATTTGCATTCTGATAATAATGATCCCTCTTCAGAATTTGGGATTCCTGCAGAATATTTAGGCAGCCGAAATAGCTGGGTTCTTGATACTAAATTCCCAGCTTTAACGGTAACCTATCCTAATTGCCAAGGGTATACTACTAATAATTCTAGTAGTCTTATTTTCACTAATAGCGATCGTTGGTGTCACGCTCCTGGGGTTCCTTGGGGTTTATCATATTATTGGTGGGCATTGCCAAAAGATAATCATTTTTTGATTAATGTAGTCGGCACTAATAATGGTTCGGGTTTAAATTTTACTTCTGATCAGTATGTGACTATTGGATATTATGGTCATACAGATTCTCGTTTGAAACTAATTACTTATGATCCTACCAAATTTTATTTTAATTCCTCTTTGTATTATCATCGACCAACAAATGTTACAGATTTCGGAGTACAATACAAGGAAAATAACAATAGTCTTATTTTTAGTTGGACTCCTTCTACTGATGAAGATTTTAAAGATGTTTTAACCTATGATATTCATTATACTCTTGCAAAGCAGGGAGATAATCTAGCAAATAATAATTTAACCAGGCACAACTGGGAATGGTCATCATCTTTGAAAACAGATAGCATCCCTATTTTAAACGCAGATGATAATAAATTTTATTTACAGATATTTTTAGATGATGTATCTTATTTTAAAGAGAAAAGATTACCCGGGGTGGCTTTGGATATCTTTTTTGGAATCAAGGCTCTAGACAATGAAGGTCTAAACTCAGAAATACCAAACATAATCTATCTACATCTTCCGCCAATCATTTGAGAGGCTACCACCACTAATTAATATTGTTTATGCAAATAGG